>ERZ773175.482-NODE-482-length-27352-cov-9.490970_pt1 | contig 27352 bp, 29 predicted proteins | sample MGYA00581004_ERZ773175 | MGnify/ENA primary metagenome ERZ773175 (study PRJEB29015, sample SAMEA2737834) | human gut metagenome | biome: human gut; feature: human-associated habitat; material: faeces | place: China | collected 2012 ...
GCATCTGCCGCACCTCGCTCGCCGTATCGGCACTTAGAATTATGCGGTATTGCCATAAAAAAATACGCTTTCGCCGCCGATGCCCAAACCGCGCAAAGCATGGTATAATGATGGCAGGATAAACGCAGAAACCAACACACAAAACACGAAAAGAACACAGGAAAGGAAAGGCCATGTACTTTCAATACGGGCAGGAAGAAACGGAATACCTGAGCGGCAAAGATGAAAAACTTGGGGCGGTGATTGCCCAGGTGGGCCGGGTGAACCGCGAGGTGGATACAGACCTGTTTTCTGCCGTGGTGCACCATATTGTGGGGCAGCAGATTTCCACCAAGGCGCAGGCTACCATCTGGCAGCGCATGCGGAGTGCCCTTGGCACGGTGGATGCCAAGCATATTCTGGAAGCAGGGAACGAGCAATTACAGCTGCTTGGCATCAGCTGCCGCAAGGCAGAGTACATCACGGACTTTGCACGAAAAATCCAGAACGGTGAGTTTGATTTGGAGGGCATCTGGCAGATGCCGGATGAGGAAGTGATCCGGGAGTTAAGTGCCCTGAAAGGCATTGGCGTGTGGACAGCGGAGATGATTTTGCTTTTCTGCATGCAGAGGCCCGATGTGTTCAGCTATGATGACCTTGCCATCCAGCGCGGGCTGCGCATGGTGTACCATCACCGTAAAATTGACCGCAAACTGTTTGAAAAGTACCGCAGGCGGTTCAGCCCTTATTGCAGCGTGGCGAGCCTTTACCTGTGGGCCGCCGCGGGCGGCGCGGTGCCGGGGTTGAAGGATTATGCCCCCAAAAAGAAAGCCCTGGCCAAAAAGGCAGCACCCGCTGGTTCCCACACGGAGAAAACATCAAAAGTATAACAGAAAGGGTAGATGCTATGATGTTCACCGCGCATTATCAGTCCCCCTTGGGGGAAATTCTGCTGGCAGCGGATGAAGTGGGCCTGACCGGCTTGTGGTTTGACCGCGCAAAGTATTATGCGGCGGGCCTGGCCCCGCAGAGCACGGAGCGCGAAACCCCGCCCTTGACCGAAGCAAAGCGCTGGCTGGATGTGTATTTCAGCGGAAAAATGCCGGATTTTATGCCGCCGCTGCACCCCATCGGGTCAGACTTCCGGCAGGAAGTGTGGGCGCTGCTGCTGCAAATCCCATACGGGCAAACGACAACATACGGCGCGCTGGCCGCCCGGCTTGCGGCAAAGCATGGCATGGCGCGCCTGTCCGCCCAGGCGGTGGGCGGAGCCGTGGGACATAACCCCATTTCGCTCATCATCCCGTGCCACCGTGTGGTGGGTGCCAGCGGCAGCCTGATCGGTTATGCGGGTGGTGTTGAGCGAAAAATCCAGCTGTTGAAATTGGAAGGAACCGACTGCATAAAGCTGTTTGTACCCAAAAAATGTGAATTAAGAGTTGAGCAAGCACAAAGTAAGGGCGAGCAAAAGATGTGAAAAAGTAAACCAGCAGAAGAGCGAATATGCGAAGCATGTTGAATATTAAGCATGTCGAAAATATGTTGACCATGCAATTTCAAACATTGAATATTGCAAAAACATACAGAAAACGATACAATAAAAGCAATCCCGTATCATTCTGAGTGCAAAGCGGGAATGATACGGCGTTGCCTACTGAAGCGAGGAGAATTTTTCCATGAGTGAAGTTAAAGCAGGCATTGGCGGCGAGCATTACCAGCCATATGCAGAGCGCACCGGCGGCGAATCCGTTGTGTTTTTTACCCGTGATCTTTCGGCAGAGGGCCTGAAAAAGGCATATGCCGCCATTCAGGGCAACCTGACCGGCAAGGTGGCTGTTAAGCTGCACACCGGCGAGCAGAACGGCCCCAACATCATCCCGCGTCCCTGGGTCAAGAGCCTGATGGAACAGATCCCCAACAGTACCATTGTGGAAACCAATACCTATTACGAGGGCGACCGCTACACCACCGCACAGCACCGTGAAACCCTGAAAATAAACGGCTGGACGTTCTGCCCGGTGGATATTATGGACGAGGACGGCGTGGCAGCCCTGCCGGTAAAGGACGGCAAGTGGTTTACCGAAATGCACGTTGGCTCCCACCAGCTGAACTATGATTCCATGCTGGTGCTGACCCACTTTAAGGGCCACACGATGGGTGGCTTTGGCGGTTCCAACAAGAACATTGGCATTGGCTGCGCCGATGGCCGCATCGGCAAGGCCGAGATCCACACCGCTGTCGGCTCTGACAACATGTGGTCCATCGGCGAGGAAGAGCTGATGGAACGCATCTCGGAATCTGCCAAGGCAACGGTGGATTACTTTAAGGATCATATCTCCTTCATCAACGTCATGCGCAACATGTCTGTCTCCTGCGACTGCGAGGGCGTCAGCGCGGCACCGGTCGTTACCCCCAACGTGGGCATCCTGGCATCTTTGGATATCTGCGCCATTGACCAGGCCAGCGTGGACCTGATCTATGCCATGAAGGAGGAAGATCACCACGACCTGGTGGAGCGCATCAAGACCCGCCATGGCCTGCGCCAGCTTTCTTACATGCAGGAGCTTGGCATGGGCAACCGCAAGTATAAGCTGATCGACCTGGATAACAACCAGTCTCCCCTTACCCTGCAGGAGGCAGTGGCACACGTTGTTCCGTTTGTTGAACCTAAAAAAGTTACCCTGTAAACCGGCTGGGCAGGTTTGCCCCAGCCGCACCCAATAAACAATTTCGGGCCGGACGTTGCAATAAAGCGCCCGGCCTTTTGGGTTTTATAGAAAGGCAGTGAACGGAGATGGCTCTTTTCTTTTGAATAAAGGCTCATCAAAGCCAAGGAAAGATTGAAAACTGCTTTGGCTTTGATGAGCCTTTGTGCCTTTTTCAAATTTATTTGGGAAAAAAGTTGTCCAAGACTTGATATCGGGCGGCTTACATTATTTATGGGGTAGAGTGAACCCGCTCCGGCGTACGCCGCAGCTGGTTGCGATATTCGGACGGCGTAATGCCGTATAAACTGCGGAAAGTTTTCAAAAAACTGGTGTAATTGGTAAAACCGCTGGCGTTGCAGGCATCCAGCACGCTGGCGCCGGCTGCAATGGCACGGCGGCAATGCTGCATGCGCAGGTTGGTCAAATAGCCGTGTACACTTTCCATCGTGTAGGTTTTGAACGCGCGGGACAAATGCTCCCGGCTGGTGTAGGTATATTTGGCAAGGCTGCCAACGGTTAGGTTCGGGTCGGTATAATTGGCCTGCAAAAAAGCAACGGCCTTGGCAACCAGGGCACTTGTAGCGCTGGGCGGTGCCGTGCGGCGCTCGGCCACAATCTGGTCCATCAGCAGCAAAAGCTCCACCAGCTCGCACCGCTGCACCATGTGCTGGGTGCTGCCGTGTAAGTAAGCGGTCTGGGCCATCCGCTCAAATAAGCCGCGTAGATCCCATGCGGTGACGGCGTCTGCATCCAGGATCACCAGCTGCCCCAGCCATGTGGGGGCAACCAGCCCGCTGGCCAGCAGGGCTTCCTGCCATAGCTCGGCGTTGATCTGGGCAATCAGACGTTCAGAAATCTTATCCGTGATATTGAACATGCCCGCATGATAGCACCGGGCAGGGAAGATGATCATTTCCCCCAGGTTTATATCATAAATGTTGCCGTCCACAGAATAGCGCACGTTGCTGCCCACCAGGGGCAGTACAAGCTCATAATACGGATGAGAGTGTACAACAGACTGGCTGTCCTGCTCGTTGGTATACCAACCCACGGCAATCTGACCGCTTTCCAGCTCCATGCTGGCGCGTTCCTGCGTCAAAAACTGGTCCTTGATATGTGGTACTTTCTGGACGAACATGGTGGGCCCTCCTTTTTTGACTTTGCGGCGCGGATTTCTGGGGAACGTTTGTAGTCCGGTCCGGGATGTTGGGCATAGCAAATAACAAAATAGGACAAAAATGGCGGTAGTGGCCAATTTTTATATGGCATCTGCCTTTATTATAGCATAGAGTGCAGCAAGATGGTATTGGCATACACCAAAAAATATCGATTTCTGGCAAAAAATCTGATTCTAATCTGATTCTTGGGTGCAGCTTGCGTCAAAAGAAAGAGAATGAGAAGGGGGAAAATAAACAATGTTATCTAGGATGTATTATTTTTTTACGTATTGAATCTGCATGGACAATATGTTAAAATAACTTTGATTAGATCAAAAGAGGAAAGGAAGAATAAACGATGTTTGTAGGAACATGGTGGTCACTGATGCCGCCCATTGTGGCGATTGCGCTGGCACTGCTGACCAAAGAAGTGTATTTGTCATTGTTTGCGGGGTGTGCCCTTGGCGCACTGTTGGCGGCAGAATTCCACCCGTGGATTGCGTTTGATACGCTGTTTAACACAATGATCGATAGTGTGGATTTTTCCATTCTGATGTTCATGATCCTTTTGGGCATGATCGTTATGCTCATGCAGGAATCCGGCGGCACTCGCGCTTACGGTGAGTGGGCCTCCAGCCACCTGAAAAGTAAGCGCTCCGCTTTGGTAACGACCTCTCTGCTCGGTGCGCTGATTTTTGTGGATGACTACTTCAACTGCCTGACGGTTGGCTCTGTCATGCGCCCTGTCACAGATAAGTACAAGGTTTCCCGCGCCAAGCTGGCGTATATCATTGATGCAACCGCCGCGCCAGTCTGCATCATTGCGCCGATTTCTTCCTGGGCGGCAGCCGTCAACTCTTACGTTCCGGCGGGCAGCTCCATGTCCGGTTTTGAGATGTTCGTTAAAACCATTCCGTTCAACCTCTATGCAATTTTAACCCTGTATATGGTGTTCTTCACCTCCATTGTAGGCTTCGATTTCGGCCTGATGAAAAAGCATGAAGAGAACGCGGCCAAAGGTGATCTGTTCACCTCCGGCGGGGAAGAGTTCCAGAACCAGGAAACAAAAGACCCGACCGAGGGCGGCAAATACGCCAAAGGCAAGGTCATCGATCTGATTGCGCCCATGGTCGTCATGATTGCAACGGCAATCGCAGCTATGATCTGGACCGGCCACCTGAACGGCGGCCAGAATCTGGTGGAGGACTTTGCCAACTGTTCTTCTTCGGAAGCGTTGGTGTTTGCCGGTTTGGTCACAGTGGGATTCCTGCTGCTTCTGTATCTGCCGCGCCGTGTCATTGGCTTCAAGGATTTTATGAATTCCGTTCCCGAAGGTGGCAAGCTTATGATGCCCGCCATCCTGATTTTAGTGCTGGCCTGGACTCTGAAAGGTATGACGGACGCCCTGGGTATCGGTACCTTTGTACGTTCGGCCATCAATCTGAATTCCAGCCTGATGAACTTTGTGCCGCTGGTCATCTTCTGCATTGCAATTTTTATTGCCTTTTCTTCCGGCACCAGCTGGGGCACCTTTGCTATTTTTGTGCCCATCGTGGTCAACATGTTTGCTGAACTGGACCCGACCATGATGATCATTTCTGTAGCGGCTGTCCTGGCTGGTGCTGTCTGCGGTGACCATATTTCGCCTATTTCTGATACTACCATCATGTCCAGCTCCGGTGCCCAGTCCAACCATATCAACCATGTGCAAACCCAGATGCAGTACGCCTTTGTGGTCATTGCCGTGTGTGCTGTTGGCTACCTGATCGCAGGCTTTACCGAAAACTGGTGGCTGACCCTGCTTTGCTCGCTGGTGATTTTGACCGGAGTGCTGTTGGAGATAAGGAAGAGAGAAATGTGTGGCCGATAAACCATACTGACGTAGCATCATCAAAAAGAACCTGTTTTGCACACTATATGGGGCACTAAAACCGGTCGTGTTTTACAGTTATATGAACTAAAACGCCGAACTTTTGGCCCCTGCGGCACAAAATTGGCACAGCTTTTTCAGAAGTTTTGAGGAGATGGCGAAAAACAGGAGAAAACAATGAGAATCCATGAGTTTATCACCTACTTCGTAAAACTGTTGTTGAGTACCCGATGCAGAGGGGCCGGCCTTCTTTACATGGCTGCCGAAGATGTTTGGTAAAAGAGTTGTAGTTACCGTCCATGGGGAGCGTGAAATAATACGCGACAAGGATACGGCAGAGAATGAAAGGCTCCACAACCCGAAGTTCATATTGTCTTACCCGAAGAATGAACGACTGATCTTTTTGGGTGGCAGCAATGCCATCCAGAAAGAAATCTCGACCATGAGGGTGGGGTGACATCCAGCGGACAGGTGTACGAGCCTATCCGCTCTTTGTGTTAGCCGAGATATTGATGAAGAAATTGAGTGGGATTGTGGGAAAGATTTATGAGCAAGAAACTTGCGATTGCGATGTTCGGACAGAAGCGATTATCAAGAGAGGGCGGAGTAGAAATCGTTGTCAAAGAGCTCTGCACCCGAATGGCACAGAATGGTTGTGACGTGACCTGCTACAACAGAGCAGGCCATCATGTGAGTGGTGCAGAATATGACGATGCTGGTAAAACGGAGTACGAGGGAATCCGTCAGAAGTCTGTTCCGACCATTGAACGGCGAGGGGCTAGAGATATAATACGCGGCTGTCATAATAGGGAAAAGGGTACGGCAGAGAATGAAAGGCTCCGCGACTCGAAGTTCATATTTTCTTACCCGAAGAATGAACGACTGATCTTTCTGAACGGCAGAAATGCCGCACAGGAAGAAATCTCGACCATGAGGGTGGGGTGACAGCCAGCGGACAGGCAAGCGAGCCTATCCGCTCTTTGTGTTGGCCGAGATATTGATGAAGAAATTGAGTGGGATTGTGGGAAAGATTTATGAGTAAAAAACTTGCGATTGCGATGTTCGGACAGAAGCGATTATCGAGAGAGGGCGGAGTAGAGATCGTTGTCAAAGAGCTCTGCACCCGAATGGCACAGAATGGTTGTGATATAACTTGCTACAATAGAGCAGGCCATCATGTGAGTGGTGCAGAGTACGATGATGCCACAATTGAATATAAAGGTATTCATCAGAAAACGGTTCCCACAATCAATCGAAGAGGACTTGCGGCGGTAACATCATCCTTTTTTGCGGCTCTGTATAGTGCATTTGGAAAATATGATGTGGTGCACATCCACGCAGAGGGACCGGCATTCTTCTCATGGCTGCCCAAGATGTTCGGCAAAAGGGTGGTGGTTACCATCCATGGCATCGACTGGCAGCGCGAGAAATGGCAATCGGGACTTGGTTCTAAGTTTATTCACCAAGGCGAAAAAAATGCTGTGAAATATGCAGACGAGGTCATTGTTCTGAGCAAAGGCGTGCAGGATTATTTCAAGGAAACCTATGGCAGAAAGACACACTTTATCCCCAATGGAGTGAATAGACCGCAGACTCGGGAAGCAAATCTGATTACAGATAAGTTCGGGCTGAAAAAAGATTCCTACATATTATTCCTCGGTCGTCTGGTGCCGGAAAAGGGCATTCGATATTTGGTTGAAGCATTTAAGAATGTCAAGACAGATAAAAAGCTGGTCATCGCAGGCGGTTCCAGTGATACAGATTCCTTTATGAAGGAATTGAAAGAACTGGCGAAGGGTGACGATCGGATTCTCTTTACTGGGTTTGTGCAGGGAGCAATGCTGGATGAACTGTACAGCAACGCTTACATCTACACGCTGCCGTCTGATCTGGAAGGAATGCCATTAAGTCTTCTGGAGGCAATGAGCTATGGCAATTGCTGTCTGGTTTCCGATATTCCAGAGTGCGCAGAGGTTGTGGAAGATAAGGCGTTAATTTTCCAAAAGACGAATGTAGAGGATTTACAAGAAAAATTGCAAGATGCCTGTGACCATCCTGAAATGGTTATGAAAATGAAGAATCAAGCAGCCGACTTTATCTGTGCAAAATACAACTGGGATGAAGTGGTGGATAAGACACTTGCATTGTATGGGGAGAAGAGCCGATGAGAGTATTAATAATAAATAATCTCCTCTAACAGAACGCAGGTAGTGAGATGTACATAGCGAAAATGCCTTAAAAATAGCGATGATACGCTAAAACATATACTTTCCAAACTGCATGACACCTCTTTTCAGTATCACTACCTGAATTTGTATAGAGCAGATGATGTTATCATCAGCCTTTTTAAGTATCACACCCTGCATTATGATATAGCACCTCGGTAATCATTAAGACTCGGAAACGACTATGACTTTATCATACGAACGCAGGGCGGGAACAATAACCAGAAATAGTGGCAATGCGGAAATCTGTATTGCAAGCAAAGAATCTATAGGAGAAGAAAAATGATAAGAATCCTTCATTCTGTCAGCAATATGGATCGTGCCGGCATCGAAACAATGCTGATGAATTATTATCGCCATATTGACAGATCGAAAATACAATTTGACTTTTTATGCAATAAGAAAAAGCCCGGTGCATATGATGCCGAAATAAAGGAAATGGGCGGTAACATCTATCACACACCTGGCTTAAATCCTGCAAAGTATCCTTCGTATCTGAAATGTATGAAGAAGATTTTTGAGGAGAATCCGGAATACAAAATTGTAGAAGCGCACAACGGAGCTCTTGGAGTATACGCACTTCATGCTGCAAAAGTCAATCACATTCCGGTGCGTATTTTTCATGCACATGGCGCAAGCATTACGAGAGACTGGAAGCTACCAATCAAACTTGTTTGCAAAGCGTTGTTGCCGTCCAATATGAACCAACATTTTTCTTGTGGAATCGAAGCAGCCAGATGCTATTTCGGAGAAAAAGTTGTAGAAAGAAACGATTATGAATTGATTCCCAATGCAATCGAGGTGAATCGGTTCGTTTTCGACTCAACGATAAGAAATAGAATCCGACATGACAATCATTTGGAAAACAAACATATCGTTGGTCATGTCGGACGCTTTATGTCTCAGAAGAATCACACATTCTTACTGGATGTTTTTGCTGAGGTTTCAAAAAGGGATTCGTTAGCACATCTTGTGCTGCTGGGTGACGGTGAGCTGATGGATGCCATGAAAGAGAAAGCAAGCAATCTTGGAATAAAAGATCGAGTGACGTTTGTCGGAAATGTAGGTAATGCGAACGAATGGTATCAGGCATTTGACTGCTTTGTACTGCCATCGGTATGGGAAGGACTCCCTGTTGTTGGCGTTGAGGCTCAGGCGGCAGACCTGCCATGCATTTTTTCTTCCGCTGTAACACGCGAGATTGGTTTGTCAGATCGTGCAAAATTCATCCCGCTTACAGAAGAAATCTCGACTTGGGCAACTGAAATATGTAATGCCTTACAGCAGAATGTACGCAATGATAACACAAAGTTGATAACGGAACATCACTACAATATTGAAATTGAGGCAAAGAAATTGCAGGAGCGATATTTACAGCTGGCTGGAGAAGTGGAATGAAAATAGGAATTTTAACACATCAATACATCAATAATTACGGAGCATTTCTACAGGCGTGGGCATTACGGGAAGCAATCGCAGAATTATTTCCGAACGATGAAGTGCAGATCATAGATTATGTTAATCTGAAGCATTTTATCATCAATGCAGGTGGATGGTTCCGGTTTTATAAAAACAGAGAGTCTTTTAAAGATTGGATGGAGAAAATCAAGCTTCCACGGACATTCGCAAAAGCTAGAAATCAGGAAATGATTCTTTCCAAGCGGTGCTTTAATGCAAAACAGATCAATGCATTGGACTTTGATTGCATTATTGTTGGTAGTGATGAGGTCTGGAATTATAAGGACACAAAAGGAAATGCTGCGCTCAAATTTGGCGAAGGACTCACTTGCAAAAATTTGATTGCCTATGCGCCAAGTGTGGGAAAGACGGCAGCAGATGAATGCGTCCCGGAGTATGTGATTCGCGGAATCAAGAAGTTTAAGAAAATATCGGCACGAGATGATCTGACAGAGCAGCTCGTGTGCAATATAACGGGAACGGCTCCGGAGAGAGTGCTTGACCCAACATTTCTAGCGGAATTTCCTCGTGCCGAATTGGCAGCGAAGAAAAAGCCATATATCCTTTTTTATTATTGTGAAAACCTGCCGCATAATATATTGAATCAGATTTTTTCTTATGCAAAAGAGCATGGTCTGGCAGTTTATGGTGCAGGGGAATGCGATAAAAGGTATTCGGAAATCACAGTGAACCTTATGCCGTTTGAGTGGGTGGAAATGTTCCGCAATGCAGAATTTGTTTTTACCGGAACTTTTCATGGGGCAGTTTTTTCCATTTTGAACCGTCGGCAGTTTAAGGTCTATTTGACGAATGAAAGCAGGATTAAAAAAGTTACGGCACTCTTGGAGGAACTTGGAATCCAAAACCGAAAAATGGATTCCAAGTTTGAATTTGATCTGGAAAGCATGAAGAACGAAATCAATTATGATGCTGTTTATCGAGTGATCAATGAGAAACGTCAAAGCAGCAAACAATATTTGAAGGATGCGATAGGAATGGCAAAACAATGAAAATCGGAATTTTAACACATCATTATGTAAAAAATTATGGCGCATTCCTTCAGATGAAGGGAATGTATGAAACGCTTCAAAGACTATATCCTGAAGCAGAAGTGACGGTCATCAATTATGTAAATCAAAAGCACTGGAGAAGGAATATCATCCATATTCTTCATTTTCGTCCGGGAGTTGATACGCTTTCTACTTATGTGGAAAAAATCCGGCAGTTAAGAACATTCACAAAATATGAACGCAGTATTCCGAGAACTCGCCCGGTAAAGACTGCCAAGGAGATAATCGATTTAAAATTGGACCTTATCGTTCTTGGCAGTGATGAGATTTGGAATCTGTGTGGATCTGGGTACCACCCTTTAAAATTTGGTACAGGACTTGAAAATCAGCGGACGATTGCTTATGCACCGAGTGTTGGCGCAGTAACCGAAGAAACCGCTGTGCCGGAGGATGTCCTTTCGGGCTTGAAACACCTTGACCGGATATCTGGTCGTGATGTGGAATCTTTAAAATTTGTTGAGAGAGCCTGCGGAAGAAAAGCTGAGAAAATGCTTGATCCGACTTTTCTCTATAATTTTGATACGGATATTGAAAGGGAAAATATCAAGCCGAAGCCGTACCGCTATATTCTGATTTATGACTGCAAATTAACAGAACCGATGGTGAAACAGCTGCAGGAATATGCAAAGAAAAATGATTTGAAGATCATTGGTGCGGGCGATTACAAGACATTCTATGATGAAGGATTTATTGACCTGACTCCATATGAGTGGGTCGATTTGTTTCGGAATGCAGAAAAAGTTATTACTGGAACATTTCATGGGACAGTTTTTTCTATTAAGTATAACAAATCGGTTTTGTGTTATCCAACAGAGAAAAACCGAATCAATAAGATTCGTTCGCTGTTATCCGATATGAAAATTGCCTCTCGACTTTTGAAGGTGGGATGCGAAGATGAATTTATCCCGCTGTTGGATACGCCAATGGATTATACGGAAACTCGAAACTATATTGCACAGAAGATTCAGGAAGCAGATGACTTCCTTACAGGAGATAAATCATGAGTTCGATCGTTTTATTTGACGATAAAAAAGATTGCTGCGGCTGCGGGGCGTGCATGAATGTTTGTCCCAAGAATGCGATCCGAATGGCGGAAGATGAAGTCGGTTTTGTTTATCCGGAAATCGATCAAAATTTGTGTGTTGGATGCGGTGCCTGCAAAAAGGCTTGCGGTTATCAAGCGCAACCTCTGATGCAGAAGTCTGAAGCAGTCTATGCAGCTGCATCGAACAATGACAATTTGCTGCGAAAGTCTGCATCTGGTGGAGCATTTGCTGTCCTTGCAGAGAATGTGTTGAAAAAAGACGGTGTGGTATATGGTGCTGCACTTCCTCTGGAAAATGGAAAATTGGAGCCAAAGCATCTCCGCATTGATACAGTGGAAAGGCTGCCTGAACTGCAAGGATCGAAATATGTGCAAAGTGCGATTGGGGATACCTATGCACAGGCAAAAAAAGATCTGTTGGATGGAAAAAGAGTTCTTTTTTCTGGAACGCCCTGTCAGATTGCAGGCTTAAAGCAGTATCTGAAAAAAGATTATGAAAATCTGCTCACAGTGGACATTATTTGTCATGGAGTTCCGAGCAAACGATTTTTCCAGAGCTTTATGGAAGACTACGGGAAGAAACTGGGCGGAACAATCACCGAGTTTTATTTCCGGGACAAAAGCAAAGGGCAGGGCATGATTACCCGGAGTGTCTATAAAAATAAACATGGCGAACGGCAAGAAAAAGTAATCACAGGAAATTTACTTTCCTACGTCAATTTATTTTTGAGATCGTTCACATACCGCAAAAATTGCTATTCCTGCCCCTTTGCTTCAGAGAAGCGTGTTGGAGATTTGACTTTGGGTGATTTTTGGGGATTTCATGAAGAATACCCGTCTTATGATGAAAAGCAGGGACTTTCTAACGGGAAGGGCGTTTCCTGCATTTTAGTCAATACTAATCAAGGAAAAGTTGCATTGGAGCAGTGTGAAAGTCAGTTCGTCCTGATGACTTCAGACTTTGAGAAAGTTGCACGGCATAACGACCAGCTACATTCGCCCAGCAAGTACAGCCCGAAACGTGAGCAGATTCTGGAATTGTACCAAAAAGAAGGCTATGAAGCGGTTGACCGCTATTTCCATAAAAACTATAAGAAGGATATCTTGAAATATACGGTTTCCGGAATGCTTCCAAAAGGGTTGAAGAGAAATATTAAGAAGATGGCTGGTAAAATTAAAAACAAGTAAAAATATGGGATGGAAAGAATGTAATATGGAGAAATAAAACAATGCTGTTTTTAGTATTTTTTATAGTGGTTGCACTATTGGTTGCACTGAAAGGAAACAAAAAATTTATTTTGTTTTTCATGGCGTTTTATCCAGTATTGCCTGATTATTTTGCTATCGAATTGGGCGGCGGGCTTCCATTACTCAAGGCCAGCAGAATTTTGTTACTGATTCTGATGCTGTGTGTGTGTTTTCATAATAAAAAAATACATCTGATCAGACAACCATTGAAAGTTACAGGTTTATACTGGCCGTTGTTTATATATTTTGCGGCAAGAATTTTAGCAAATGGATATTATGCACCGAGTTTATCTGCGGCAATCAATACTGAGTTTACAGTGATTGTGGAACAGCTATTGCTGATTGTTATGATTTGTCAAGTTGTTCGAAGCAGAGAAGATGTGCATTTGTGTGTAAAGACTATTGTGAATGCAAGCGGCGTAGTAGCAATTATAAGCATTATCAATGTGCTGATTGGGTCTAACTTGTTTTACAATTTGAATACAGTGTCCAGAAATGTACTGATGGTATCTACTGTAAGAATGGGTATTATTCGTGCAGAGGCAACTTTCGGACATCCGGTATATTATGCAATGTATTGCGCACTTATTATTCCGCTTGCATTGTATGTTTGGCAAAATGAAAAAAATGCGTGGAATAGCTGTGTTCTCGGTTTAAATGTTATTGCGGCGTTTTTGACTGAGTCACGAGGAACAATCGTTGTATTGCTGGCACTCTTTTTGGTATATGTTATAATTGCGGATAAAAAAACGAGAAACAGAATTTTAACTGCGGTCTGTGCGATTGCATGTGTCGCTGTTGTGGTTTCTTTTGTTGTACCGACAGTTGCGCAGCAGTTTTCAAATATTATTAAATCTGTAATGATTGCATTTGGAGATAGCAGTGAGACAATTGAAAATTTTGGAGGAAATTCATCAACAGGACTTGAATCCAGAATGATTCAATTATCTGGCATTACTTGGATGCTTATGCATAATGCCATATTTGGACTTGGAGCCAGTTGTCACACAAGAGGAAAGCTAAGTTATTATATAAATGGTGCATGGTCTGTCCGAGATACCATTGATAACGGTTATGTTGGATATTTTGTAGAGGAAGGTTTGTTAGGTGGAATTGCATGTTTTAGCTTATTCTACTCGCTTCTTAAATCTTCTTGGAAAAAAGCAACATTCAAAAATTCAAGAAACATGAATAACAGCTTTTTTCTCTGTTTTGTGTCCTATGTGGCGGTAATGCTGTCTGTTGCTGATGTATCGCAGTTGCTTTGGGTAATTATTGCTTTATATATAACATATAATGCGAAAGCACAAGCAATTGCAAGCGAATAATTTGAGAGGTTTAGTATGTGTCGATGCTTAATATTATTATCTACATATAATGGCGAAAAATATTTACCAGAACTATTGGAAAGCGTACTAGCGCAGAAGGACATATATGTTGATATTCTTGCGCGTGACGATGGTTCTACAGATAAAACGGTTGAAATATTGAAAAAGTATGATAGGGTTAAAGTTTATGGAGGGAATAATTTAAAACCGGCGAAAAGTTTTCTGGACTTGATTTGGAAAGCGGATATAAATTACGATTATTATGCGCTGTGTGATCAGGATGATGTCTGGAAAGAAGAAAAAATCATTTCTGCTGTAAAATGTATTGAAAATATAGACAAGCCTGCTTTATACAGTAGTGCAGTTGAAGTGGTGGACAAAGACTTAACATTTATCCGGAAATCGTTTACAGATAATACATTTAAAAATCCATTGTATGATATTCTGACATATGGAACACCAGGATGTACATTTGTGTTTAATAAAGCACTGATGGAAAAGCTGAAACAATACAAACCTTCAGTAATTAGTATGCATGATAGCTGGATCAGCTTTGTGTGTCTTGCTGTGAATGGCTTTTTTTATTCAGATCAGAATGCCTATATCATGTATAGACAGCATGATGCAAATGTTTTGGGAGCACAAAGGCATTCTCTGAAAGATACACTGATGGGGATCGTTAAAAATAAAAATGTCCTTAGAAGTGATATGGCGAAGGAAATACTAAAAGGGTATTCCGAGATGATGCCAGAAAAAACAAAAGAAGCTTTTATAGCTTTTGCAGAATACAAAGAAAATTTGAAATATAAATTGAAGATTTTGATGCTCCCATATAATAAAAAGAAAACAACCAAGAGAACATTTGAAAAAGTAAAACTTCGAGTCGTGTTTAATACGATATAAAGTGGAATTGAAGATTGAGAGCATCTGATCTTCATAAAAATGAAGGAAGAGAAAGTCTACAATGTCAACATCACTGAAAAAAGGACTGATGTACGTCCTTATAGCAAATTTCATAAATTTAGGATTTAATCTGATAACTAATTTTGTTCTCCCGAAAGAGCTGAGTGTGGAAAGCTACGCTACAATAAAAACATTCCAGCTATATGTAAGTTATGCTGGTTTATTTCACTTTGGATTTGTTGATGGAATGTACCTAAAATATGGAGGAAAAAACATTAAAGAACTCCGGCGTGAAGATTTAGGGACAAACCTTTCAACTTTAAGGTTGTTTGAAATTGTTGTTACGATTGCTTGTGCTATTATTGCGATAATTTCAAAGCAAGAAGTTTTGGTGTTTTTTTCGCTTTCAATTCTTCCGTTGAATTTAGCAAACTATTTCAAACAATTATATCAAGCAACGGGTGAGTTCTCACTTTACGGAAAAATCATGAATGCAAATACGATTTTGATCTTTTTTGCAAACATGATTTGGATTTTCTTAATAAAAACAGATAATGCTCTTTGCTTTCTGCTGAGTAATGTTGCGGTTTATTTTATTGTATGGATTGTATTGGAACTCAACTGTAGAAAACTTATTGGTAGCAAAAATGATGGAAATACATTTTCATTTGATGAGCTGATAAAAAATATAAAAGCGGGTATATTATTAACTGTTGGAAATCTGTCATCAGTTGTACTTACAAGTATGGATCGATGGTTTGTAAAAGCTCTTATGACTACGCTTGCATTTGCACAGTACTCATTTGCTGTTAGCATGGAGAACTTTATGAATGTCGCAGTCACACCTGTTACAACTACATTATATAATTACTTTTGTAAGGCAACAGATGAAGTTAAGGTAAGAAAAGCAAGAAATTATGTGATGATTTTTGCCGCATTGATTGTATCCTGTGCATTTCCTGCTAGATTTATTTTGGAAGTATATTTAACAAAATATATCGATTCTGCTAAGGTGATGTTTTTGCTTTTTGCGGCACAGATTTTTTATATTGTCATAAAAAGCATTTACGTCAATCTCTATAAGGCACAAAAAAAGCAGAGTATTTATTTTATAAAACTCACAGCGATTATTGTTGTGGGATTTGTGTTTAATGTAATATGCTATAACCTTTATAAGGTAAAGGAAAGTTTTGCAGTGGGTACATTGCTATCGGCTGTATGCTGGTACTTTTTATGTTTACCTGATTTTAAGTGGATAAAATATAACACCAAGGAAAAGCTGTATCCTTTTATTCAGACGTGCGCTTTTTTAGTATGTGGATTTTGTTTTAGTGCTATCCCTGGATTTTTCATTTATATTTTTGAAATAATGGTTGTGACATGGATTTCTTTTCCTAAGGAGACAAAGTTCATTATTAATGAGGCAAAAAGCAAGTTGGCTCACTTAAAGTAACATGATCAGAATAGCCTGAACATTATAAAAAGGTCGAAGTATTCCGCTTCTGACTAAAATAGGATGCGTTGAGCTGTTGTCTGAAAGAAATCAAGGAGAAAAGTAAAAATGAGTCAGCTTTTAATTATTACCCAAAAAATCCTTACTAATATTCTAGCAGCTCTATATAAACCTTTTGGCTTTTCATGCTTGCTTTCTTTTTTTGCTCTGTTTTTTTACCTTTATGCCTATTACCCGTCTGAAGCCGGAAAAGGTTGGAAAGCAGCAATCCATACATGGTTTACTGCATTCAAAGTATCCTCTTTTTTTAGAAAGTTATTCTTGCTTGTTCTTGTCACCTCAATGATCCTGTTCCGGACGCTATTGAATCGGGACTTGTGGATGAATCCTTTGTCCGATGTAATGGGCGGCTGGGGCATCTGGGAAACGGTGAACGGAGAAAGACAGCTGACGACCGAGTGCATCGAGAATGTGATCCTGATGATGCCGTTCACCGGGATGGTGATGTGGACGTTTGATGTTGAGAAGGGTGTAGTATGGAAAAGCACAAAGCTTGGCCTGATCTTCTCCGTGAGCATCGAGATGCTGCAGTTGCTGCTTCGACTGGGGACATTCCAAGTGTCAGACATCGTGTACAACACGCTTGGCGGTATGCTTGGTGGACTGTGTTACATAGTGGGAAAGAAAGTACACGAAAGGCTGTCAAAATAGAGAATAATATGATATACTGGGGCAAACAAGACTGACTGTGTCTTAGGTGGGGCCCTGACTCTGGGGCCACGGGAGACCGTGGCTCTTGCTGCTCTAATAATCACACACCTCTACGCGGTGAGCAGCAGGCAACGATCTTATGGTCGGCTGAGATGTGATGAAAAGAAAAACAAAAAATCAAAGGAGGTCTGACGATGACTCATCGAGTGACTTGTGATAGATGTGGTTCTATTTCGGAATATGACGATAAATCCATATGGGAAGGAAACCGCGAACATGAAGATATAGAGTGCCCTGTGTGTGGAAATATCATCGGTAGCGCATTTACAGACCTTACTCCGGTAGCCAGACTTATCAAGAAAGGCGAGAGAGATTGATTCGAATTCTAAGATGATTGGCTGACATTAAATTATAAGATTGGAAATAATGCGAAATGTCGTATCAAAATATTATGAATGCTCCATTATTTGATTTCGGAGATATTAAGAAAAGCGAAATCACAATTAAAAATACATGGAATGAATTTCAAGCCGCTTTGGCAAATAAGACATTTAAATATGATGAAGTTGAATCAGCAATGACGACTACATTTTTGAAAGTGTTTGATGATTTGTTTGCCAATTGTTGCGTGCGGTTGGAACGTTCACTGGATATTTTTCAAACTGATGGATATCTGGCTAGAGGTGCAAAATTAAAAGCTCTTGAGACGGTATCATATGATCGCTTCATGCCAAAAGCAGAATTTATAAATGAGGATAACAGGTTTAGCCCCGTTGGTGTTGAATGGTTGTATTTAGCATGGGCTAGTGACAAAAATTTGGCTGAGCAGTGTACGATAAAGGAATGTCGTGCATCGACAGGAAATCGCTTTGGTATTTGTTTATTTGAAATCAATTCTGCTAACAAGGATGAAAAAATAATTGATTTAACTTTGGCTGACGAGATGACGTATGAGGATATAAATACTCAGCTTGAAAATAGCGGAAAAGTTTATCTCTCGCGTCGCTATGAGCGAAGCATGAAGAAAGGACGAGTGGTTATTCCTACTGAAAATGAAATTAATGAAATGAAAGCGGAAATAAGCCTTTGGGCGTTGCATACGTATCTTAAGCTACTATCTGAGCAGATTTTTACTCCATTGGCTGATGCAGACGATAAAAGTTTGATGTATGCGCCTTTTCAGTGTATGGCTCAGTATTTTTTAAATAAGGGATATGTAGGAATTAAGTATAAAAGTACTGTTTGTACGGGGGCAAAGGATATTGTGCTTTTTGATAAAACAATGGCAACTCCGGTTGGACCGATTCAGGATTTCATAATTTGAAATATGAACGATAGCCGGGTAGTTATACTGCCCTCATCCCAACACACTGCTATACTTAAACTACTATAAAAGAAAAGAGGTTATCACCTATGCCAAGAACGAAAGGCAGCAAGAACCGTCCCAAAACCAATACCACCAAAGATTACGCATCCCAGATCGCAGAGAAGCAGGAATCTATCGTTTCCCTGACTGCAGAGATCGCATCCATCACCACAAACATTGATACTTTAAAAGCTGATCTGAAAGAGAAGAAGAATGCTCTGAAGAAGGCCGAAAAAGAAGTGGCAACGCTGGAATCGAAGAAGGCAAAGGCAGATGCTAAGGCCGCAGAAGAAGCAAAGAAGGCAGAAGCCGAGGCTGTGGTTAAGAAGCTGCTGGCCGGCGGCATGAGTGCTGATGAGATCCTTGAAAAGCTGAAATAAACAAGAACCCAAGAAAAAAAGAAATGCCGTGTGGACAAACTGAACTTCAGGAGTTCACGCGGTATATTTTGAAAGTCGCTATATAGTTTATAACGAAAATAAAAAGGAGCGTGAGAAAAATGAACTTATCAAAAATACATCACATTGCAATCATCGTATCTGACTACGAAGCAGCTAAGGATTTCTATGTGAACAAGCTGGGATTCTCTGTCATCAGGGAAAACTACCGCCCAGAGCGCAAGGACTGGAAACTGGATCTGCGTGTCAATGAACACACAGAGCTGGAGATTTTCATTGAGAAAAATCCTCCGAAGCGTGTGAACCGCCCGGAAGCATGTGGTCTGAGACATCTTGCTTTTTGTGTAGAGAGCGTGGAGCAGACGGTGAAAGAGCTGGCGGAGGTAGGGATTGAATGTGAGCCGATACGAGTTGATGATTATACCGGCAAAAAGATGACTTTCTTCCATGATCCGGACGGACTGCCGCTGGAGCTGCACGAGTAATTATGGGAGAGAAAAGAGCATATAAACCCCGGAAGCCCGGCGGTGGCCGGAAGAAGCTGAAGCCAGAGTATGATGCCGGGAAGAATCTGAAAGAGCAGATGGAAAGAGCTGTGGCACTTTATGATTATGAGATGTCCTTGCAGGCCATCGGTGAAGAACTGGGATTAAATCCAATAAAGGTACGGAAGCTGCTCATTACGGCTGGTGTGTATGAAGTGAAGGAGAAGATGAAGAGATCGTTCAGTGAATCGTCCTGACACGGATGTGTCAAGGTTGCCCGTGTAGGAACATCAATAACGGTTACACAACGTTAAAATAGCAATATGTCCACGATGAACAGGTACACCCACCTGCTTATCGTGGGTATTTTGTTTTATACTGTGTCTTTATGGAATAACGGTAAGGTTCGATTTTGAACTTTGCCGTTTTTCTTTTTATTTAAAATTATAATTTTTTTCAGAACTGTATTCCAAAACGGCTCTGCGGATTCCTATTAGTGTAGGGGTTTTCAAAATCTTTTGTGAAACGGCTTTCCTCTAGTTTTATGAGTGGAAAATAAACAAAATCCATGTTCTAAAATTAGGTAGTTCAACAAAATTTGAAAATCTGTATGCCAAACACCCATTTTAGAATGTTATAGGTATAGGAGGTTGTTTGAAAAAGTGAAAATTTTCAGAATTTTCATAAGCCCCCGTTTAAAAACACCCCTTTAAGTTTGTATAAGGTGTGGGAACTACTTTCAAAAGCAGTCTTACTCGCATTTTTGAAAGCCCTCAACTTCTTACAAAATCACAGTGCACCTTGAAAACCACATGATCGGCTGCAAGTCAATATGCTTTTTCGGGGAAGTGCCGCCACGACACGAGCGCACCAAGAAAAAGCCATACGCCGGAGGAAATCGGGCAGGAACCGCTTGCAGGCAGACCGACACCGAGGAAGAACCGGGCAAGCTGGCAGAGAGGACTTCACAAGTCTTGTCTGTCAGGTTGTTCGGCGCAAGAGTGCAGAGAGCGCAGCTCTTTGCGCGGGTCAAGGGCGGCAGTCTTGCCCAGTGGATGTGATGCCCTGCGTCATATCCTACTGGGTATTATCTGGCGCATAGCAGGCGGCAGATTTGCAGCTTCGCTGCACCGCGTTGCCTCTACCCCGCGCACAGCGTTCTCTGCGTGACCCCAGAAAGGAGAGATGGTCGCTGAAACTGACCCGACACAATGGCCGCGCCGGAAAGCACGGCACTTATAACCCAAAGCACAATGACCGCAGTTTTGAAATTGCCAACAGCGAGCATATCGACCCGGAACGTGTCCAGCAAAACATCTATTGGGATTGCTACAACGGCATCCGCTCTGCTCTGCAGCCCAAGAGTGAGGAAAGTCTGGCTGACACTTTTGAAGAAGTTGAAAAGCTCTACTACAAACTGCATTACACCAACTTCACCGAAAAGCAGAATGAGCGCAACGCCAAAATCCGGCACACGGAACGAAACCGTTCTCCCGAAGATTTGCTTACCAGCAAGAAAACCTGCCCCGAAGAAAGCATCTATCAGCTTGGAACGCTGGAGAGCCACGCTTCGCCCAAAGAGCTTTTTCAAATCGCCACAGAATTTATGGATGAGTTCCATGAGCGTTTCGGCAAACACGTTCACATTCTGGATTGGGCCTTGCATCTGGATGAAGGTACGCCGCACATCCACGAACGCCATGTGTTTGACTGTGAAAATAAGTATGGAGAGATTGCTCCGCAGCAGGAAAAGGCATTGGAAGCACTGGGTTTTGAACTGCCAAAACCAGACAAGCCCCTTGGTCGCTACAACAATCGTAAGATCACATTTGATGCAGCCTGCCGCACGATGCTATTCGAGATTGCCAAACGCCACGGCTTGGAACTGGACGAAGTGCCGGAATACGGCGGACGGGCTTATCTGGAAAAGCGGGACTATATCATGGCAAAGCAAAAAGAACAACTTGCTCAACAGGAAAAAGCCGTACAGAAACAGACCGCTCAGCTTGAAAATTTGAAACAAGAGAATGAGAAAGCACAGCATCAGCAGGTTCGCCGTACAACCTATCAGTCCCTAACACTTCTGAGCAACGATAAAAAAATTCAAAAGCAGGAAAAACAGTTAAGTGAACTTTCTCAGAAGATTGAAGATACCGAGAACTTGTTGGATGAGATTTCTGCGGTTGCCTACGACAAAGCTGTGGCTGTTGTTTCAGAAAACGCTGTGAACGATGCTTTGAAAGCAAGCACAGAACAGGTCGATATATATTTGGACTGGCTGAAAGAGCCGGGGCGAACGGCAAGCAAGGAAACATTGGACTACACCACATATCAAATCACAACGCTGCGGAAAAATATTATTGCAGCAGTAAACAGGATTACCGCAAGATTGAAAACTGTCCTTATAAAGCCGGAAATCAAAAAGCCTGCCATCGAGCAAATCAAAGAAAATACTCGTCCGTCTGTTCTACAAAAGCTGCATCAGAGGCAGGAAGAAATCAATCAGCGTGAGCAGACATGCACCAAACCGAAGAAGCGCAGTCATGGCATGGAACTGTAAAGGAGGAAAATCTTCAAGAACAACAATTTATTTGAAGTCGTAAAGCTGAATATTACCGCCCGACAAGCCGCAGAAGCCTATGGTTTTCGTCCAAACCGCAGCAGCATGATTTGCTGTCCATTCCATGCAGACCGTAATCCCAGCATGAAAGTGGACTCTCGGTTTCACTGCTTTGGCTGTGGAGCGGATGGTGATGTGATAGACTTCACCGCAAAACTGTTTCAACTGTCCCTGCTACAAGCGGCTGAAAAGCTGGCTACAGATTTTGGGCTTTCTGCAACAGGCAATTCTCCACGATTCCTCTGCAAACCCGTGGAAAAGCCACTAAGCCCGAAAGAACAACTTTACAAAATCTTGTGCAGCTATCGTTCTCTGCTAGTAAATTGGCGCATGGCCTATGCACCCAAAAATCCAGAAGTATCCCTGCATCCTTGTTTTGTAGCAAGTCTACACTATGCAGACCGTGTGCAATATCTGCTGGATATTCTTTTGCAGGAAAGTCCAAATGAAAAGCAACAACTATTGAACGGAAAGGAAGTGACCGCCCTTGGAGAAGCAATCGAACGATGCAAAGAAACCGAAGAAGCAGCATAACACACCTGCTCGGAACTGGGTGGGTGACAACGGAAAAATCATCGAACCGCTGTTTGCAGACTACTTTTTGAGCCTGCACCCCATGCGCTGCTTTCAAGGCAGATTGTTCACGGTGGATGGCATGATCGAGGATGAAGCCCCATTGAAAAAGGAAATCTATGAGCAAGTCCGCTATTACGCTACCACCAGCATAGCACGACGTATTGAACATATCATGCAGGCCATCAAGCTGGCCTGTGCATCCGAACCACCGGAGATTCAAACAGACCGCATCCATGTCCGAAACGGCACATACTTTGTGGACGGTCACTTTACCCCTGAAAAAGAATACTGCATGAACCGACTGCCCATCGCCTATGTGCCAGAAGCACCAGCACCGACACGCTGGCTGCAATTCTTGAACGAACTGCTATACGAAGAAGATATTCCGGCCTTACAAGAATACATTGGCTATTGCCTGCTGCCTGTTACCAAAGCGCAGAAAATGCTGCTGATGGTCGGCAAGGGCGGTGAGGGAAAATCCAGAATCGGGCTGATCCTGCGAGAATTGTTCGGCAGCAGTATGTACACAGGCAGTCTGCAAAAAGTGGAAACCAATCGTTTTGCCCGTGCAGACTTGGAGTACAAGCTGCTTTTGGTGGACGATGACATGAAAACTGAGGCCCTGCCGCAGACCAACAACATCAAGACCCTTGTTACACTGGAAGATAAAATCGACATTGAGCGCAAGGGTCAGCAGAGTGTGCAGGGTACGCTGTATGTGCGGTTTGCCTGCTTCGGGAATGGCAGCTTACACGCACTCTATGACAAGTCCAACGGTTTCTATCGCCGCCAGCTGTTGCTCACCACTAAGGAAAAACCTGTTGGCCGGGTGGATGATCCTTTCCTCATTGACAAGATGCGGGGTGAAAAAGAGGGTATCCTGCTTTGGGCATTGGAGGGGCTGCATCGGCTGATTCGGAACAACTATCAGTTTACCATCAGCGAACGCACTGCGGCAAATCTGAAAGAAGCAATGGAGCAGGGCAATAATATCCTGGGCTTTCTCAAATCCGAGGGTTACTTTGAAATTCGGCAGGGGACCAAGTGCAAGTCTACCGATTTCTATAAGGTCTATGAACGCTGGTGTCTGGACAATCTGGAAAAGCCACTGGCGGCTTCTACCTTTATCCATCACCTGAAAGATAATCAAAAAAGTCTGGGCATCGTCTATGATGATAAGTGCATTGGCACAAATCGGGGCTTTCACAATGTAGACGTTGACCTGTTTTTACCCGTTGATGTTCCCAGTCCGTGGGATTAAAAAATAGAATCAACTTGAAAAAGCCCTGCTCAGCCTGCTCACAGTGTGCAATAGGCGCAGGATGAGCAGAGTGAGCAGGTGATTTTGAATTTATATCAAAAATAAAACATGGAGGTTTTGCCTATGAACAAATCTCGGCCTGTTGCGACCGAAACTGTGAAATCCTTGGATTATACGAAAAATATCTTGCAGACCATTCCGAATAACGATACAATGGAAGTGGTCACTCAAACCAATGCCGTCAAGTCTCCGACTGACAGCCTGAAAGCCACAACACTGGTGTACACGGTGGAGGAAATTGCGCAGATGCTGTCCATCAGCCTGCGCTCTGCTTACAACCTGTGCAACAGCACCACCGAATTCCGTGTCCTGCGGGTCGGCGGAAGCATCCGCATCCCGAAAGGCGGCTTCGATGCGTGGCTCCGGGCAGCTTGAAAAAGGAGATAACGTATGGCATATATTACGAAACGCGGCAGCTCCTATGGCGTCCGCTATACTTACCAAGACGAGCAGGGTAAAAACTGCAACAAATGGGAAAGTTTTTCCACGAAAGAGGAGGCAATAAACCGCAAAAAACAAATCGAACATGAACTGGCAAACGGAACGTTTCTGATTCCGTCCACCATCACCGTCAAAGAGTTTTTGATGGAGTGGCTTCCCAAACAGTGCAACAAGCACAAGTGGGCACCGCAGACCTATCAATCCAATCTGGGAACGGTCCAGAACCTCATTATTCCGTACATCGGCGATATGCAGATGCAAAAGCTCAAGCCTTACCATCTGGAAGACCTGTATTCTACCCTCAGCAAAACGCCTTGTGGCCAATATCTTGAGGGCAAAAAGCAGGTGCTTTCGGAAAAACAGCAGCAGCGGCTTCTCTCTGGAACAACCATCCACGAGGTGCACCGCCTGCTGCGGACAGCGTTCCAGTATGCGGTGGAGTGGGGCATCCTCATCAAAAGCCCCGTTCCGGTGGACAGCCCCAAGAAATCGATTCAGGAGCGCGCCATCTGGGACGCGGACGAGATGTGGGCCGCACTTGCCAGCATGGAGGACCCGATTCTGCATCTGGCAGTCCATCTTACGCTGGTGGGTGCACTGCGTGAGGGCGAAGTCGCTGGTCTGACCCCGGAAGACCTTGATTTTGAGGGAGCAGACGGCACCGGCACATTCCGCATCAACAAGTGTATGCAGCGTGTCCAAAAGGCATCGCTGGCAAAAACGGGCAAGGGCTGCATCTTGCAGGAGTTTGAGGATAAGCGCGAGGGCAGCACCACAACGCTGGTGCTCAAAAAGACTAAAACAGCATCTTCCAACCGAACCATCTTCATGACGACAGTGTTGAAAGAAGAACTGAAACACTGGCTAAAGCGTTTGGAAATGGACGAAGCCGTTGAGCCGGAACGCTATCGCAACAGCGGAATGCTCCTGCGTCTGCCCAACGGTCTGGCGGTAGAGCCGATCCTCATCCGCAAGAAGTTCATCAAGTGGCAGGACGAGCACCCGGAGTTCACTCGCATCGTGTTTCACGGCCTGCGGCATTCCAGTGCCACCTACCAGCTGATGATCTCCGGCGGCGATGTGAAAGCGGTGCAAGGCACAACGGGCCACGCCAGTGCCAATCTGCTGGTCAACACCTATGCGCACATCCAGCAGGATTCCCGCAAAAAGCTGGGTAAAAAGTTCGAGAAAGGCTTCTACAAGTCGGGAACAACACCTGTGCAGGCTGCCCCGGTTGAAGCAGAACCGACCATCTCCGTGTCGGCACTGCTGGAGCTTCTGAAGGACGCAGACCCCTCTATAAAAGCGCAGCTTCGCCTTGCTCTGCTGACCTGAATTGCAAAAAATAGCACGAATTGCAGAGTAATTCACAGACTTACTCCATCTGACACGAAAAATGCGGACCGTGCAAAAACCGTGCAGCTTGAGAACAAAAAGAAAATCCCACGAGGAATCTTGCGATTCTTCGTGGGATTTTGGTGCGCTCGAGGGAACTCGAATCCCTGGCCCTCTGATTAAAAGTCAGATGCTCTACCGGCTGAGCTACGAGCGCATATTCTGCGGCAAAACAATACCGCCGAATAATATTACCACAATTGGCTGCAAAAAGCAAGAGCGACACCTAAAAAAGCGGAAATTTCAGCTTTATACAACAAAGTTACTCAAAAAACCTTTGCGCCCGGCGCTGCAGCAGCTCCACCAGCAGGCCGGTATAGATGCTGACCATCGAGGGCGTCTCGCCCAGATCCATGGCCTTGCGCTGGGGCAGGTCGGCTAAGCGTCCCTTGTACAGGCACTTCAGCTGGGGTAGCAGGGGGTAGTCGTTGGGGTGCATCAGGGTGCTGTCCTTGGGCAGCGCCAAAGCGCCGCTTTGCTCCAGCACCTCACTGACAAACTGGGAGCAGAAATAATGCCGGCGGCGTTGCCAGCGGATATGCAGTGCGCACAGGATCAGCCCCAGAATATTAAAGCTGTACTCCTCGCTGTGGCGCATGAACTCCTCGGCGCGGCACAGGGCGTGGGAATAGGCCTCGTCGGACACCTCCAGCGCGTACAGCGCACAGGGGGCGTCGTCTCGCAGCCGGAAAACGCCCTTGTTCAGATATTCCTTGCTGGGGCCCGCCGGGAACATGGTGTAGCCGTTTTTGCGGGTGGAGCTGTACAGGCAACTCAGCTCTGCATCAAACGCCATGGAGGCGTGGGTATAGCTGGCACCGGTGGCGGCATAGACCAGTTTGGACAGCAGCGTGCCGGAGCGGGTGAGCAGAATGTAGATGGTTTTCATGGCAGTTCCTTTATATGTGGACCGCCGCGGCGGGCGGAAAAGTGCTTCTGTTTAAAATAAGTATAGCACAACGAAAGTCCTTTCGCCAGAAAAACGTTTGAGCCAACGCAAAAATTACACAATAAGACAAAGGCAGCAGCAAATCGGGGATAAAAATGCGCAAATCGTCCTGTTTTTTAATGTATCCATGCTTGTCAAACTTTTATCAAAATGTCGGTTTTTCCCCGTCCCGCCTTATTTTTCACAGTCTGCGTCCCTGCAGGGCTTCGGGAATTTACTTAATGCGGGAAAGCTTGTTTATGAAATTTGTTTCTTTTTTGCAAACAGAACCTTCCATTTATTGCTTTTGGAAAGCTTTTGTGTATAATGGTAGACAGGAGAATTTGCACTGCATCGTTCTGTGCTGTCTCCCCCTTATGCGGTGTCCGTACCATAAATGGCGCTGCATCTCCTACACAGAGTTATGTAAGGATCAAACGAAAGTAGAGGTACGCAAATATGGCAAAGTTGGATCTTACCAAGTATGGCATCACCGGCACGACTGAAGTCGTGCACAACCCCTCCTACGAGCAGCTGTTCGCAGAGGAGACCAATCCCGAGCTGGAAGGCTACGAGAAGGGTCAGGTCAGCGAGCTGGGTGCTGTGAACGTGATGACCGGCATCTACACCGGCCGTTCTCCCAAGGACAAGTTCATCGTTATGGACG
>ERZ773175.518-NODE-518-length-26367-cov-3.531583_pt1 | contig 26367 bp, 66 predicted proteins | sample MGYA00581004_ERZ773175 | MGnify/ENA primary metagenome ERZ773175 (study PRJEB29015, sample SAMEA2737834) | human gut metagenome | biome: human gut; feature: human-associated habitat; material: faeces | place: China | collected 2012 ...
GGGACTGAAGAAGTTGCGCTTGTTATTGCTTGTCACAACAAACGGTCGAATACCGCGCTGCTGATGACCTGTCGCATTGGATAGATCAACCAGCCAAACCTCTCCGACCTTTGGGTCAATATTGTTGTCCATAGTCTTTCTCCTCTATAATAGTGTAGCTCCGTTCCATAGCTATATTATACAGGATACTATCTCATAAGTCAAGAGGTTTTTGAAAATATTTTTAGTGCCCGTACAACTCAGGATTCTCTGACACAATCACACTGGTACTGCTGAAGATCATCTCATAGGCTTTTTCTTTGCTGGTAGGTCTAAGCTCCACCATTCTTACTTCATGACATTCTTGCTGCAGCTCAACATGATTCTCGTTCCCGAAAAAGCCAACACCTTTGACAACACCATGCGTCTCTGCGCTAATGTCGGCCATTTTGTTACAGACCATATGAACGTCTACCCCATTACAAACAAAACAAACCCACACTCGCTTTTTTCTTATGTACTTTAAAAAATCATCAACCCGTATAACTTTCAGAACCTTTCTCTCACTCATCAGAATACCGCCTTCCACTTACGCAAACAACTTTCAAGATATATTATACACAGCCTTTTGTTTTAGTCAATATATTTCACATCTTTTTGTTGTGCTATTTTATCAAAATTTTAGATGATACCATTTACTCAGCATCATCCACAACCAAATTTACGTTATAATAGAACCTGTGTGCGCCAAATTGTCCAGCAAATGTTGCTCCTCGCTCGTGCCAACTGCCGGGAGCTGCCGCCGGGGTCACAAACCATTGGATTGGTTTGTCTGAAATTTTAGCGCCGTAATCAAACACCATAGACACAGCCAGTTCGTTCTCTGCTGTCACCTTCCTATTATATAAGGTACTGTACCCGTACTTCTTAAAAACTTCCTGAATTGTAATTCCATCAATCACAGCGGAGTCATATAAGCACTGGGCGACAGCCATCTGACCTTCCATATTGTCCGCACCTGCTTCACAAGCAACAATCTGTTCTGCAAGAGCACGTTCGTCGTCGGTCAGTTCATATGTTGCTTGCTCAAAATTAACAACCTTAGTCTCCTTGATCGTTTTCACAAGAATCTCTGGTAATTCATTTTGTGTTGCCTGCGCAATATTTTCGTTCTGACTACTATTATACATGTATGAATGGTCGTCTGCGTGATGTTTTGGTATCACTTTGAACGCCAAGTTCCCTGCCAGCAGTGCCATAATACATATAATAGCAACATTTTGCTCACGGTTTATTAACAAATTAGAGTTAATAAGAATCACTTCCTTTCAAAAATATTGGTTTTATAAGTCATACTCTGCAATGTATGGCCCATACAGACATCTTTTTACATCGTTGTTGAATAGCATACAAGCCACTTTTCCAAATGTTTGATATGCAGCCTCTACGACTTCAAGTTGAAGTGCCTCTGGAACATCTTGCAACTGCAGCAAGTTAAGCGTTCTGCTGTACACTCCATCGTTTTTATCTTTCTTGAGACATATAACATCAAACATATCATCACAAAGCGCAAGAAGTTCAGTAGGGCCAAGATTGTTGTTAATGTATCGTCGAGCAGATTCTCGTTTGGAATCTGGAATCTCTATAAGTTTTATAAGACTGCCTCCTATAAAAGATTAGTTTTACTCAAGCCAATTGATGAAATATCCGTTGTACTTAAACTCTTTTGCCTCATTCGCGGCCTTAATCAGATTCTCCGCAAAAGCAATCGCCTCATCCGGCGACAATGTTCGTCCAGGAAAACATACTTTGCTACCGATTGAAGTGTCAATTCCATCTCCACTTCTGCAAATTTCAATGCCGCTTCCGTAAGATTTCCTTCTCTGCTTCAAGTCTTCTATATTGTAATCAGAATATTTCACTTTGTCCATGTGAACCCTCCTCCTTAAATCTCAGCTTTTATCTGGGACACGCAGTTCTTTTGCCAGCTTATCCAGTTGCGCTGCGAGTTCCCATTCATTGACCGTAATTGGAAATCGTTTATTGCCAGCAGAAGCATTATCTTTCAAAAAGTTTGACACTGCAATCGCATAAGCGGAAAGCTCATATCTGTTCATATTCATTCCTCCTAAATCTTAACTTTTATCATCTCTATGTTCCATTGCCCTCCGCTCGCTCTGAGCATCAGCAAGAGAAACCACCTTCATCATACTCCACACAAGCATGACATCAGTTACAATAAGAAAATTATCATAATCCACATTATATTAACCTCACATGTCTTTTGATTTGACCGTTTGTATTGAGGTTGTCTCAAGCATACACCGCACAAAGATCAAATACAATACAATTATCAAAATTACCAAAATTTTACTAATAATCCTACGTCATCAATAGTTATATCATCAGTCTGCACATCCTTTTGTTAAGTATCCACAAGAACCCGGATTTTACTCCGTCTCTGCCTTTCCACCAACTCCGGCGATAAACACCCGATGTTTTCCATTCTCGTCACGTTGCCAATCACCACCAAGCATCTCAACAGTATTCAAAACTGTATGATAAATCTCAACGGCATCCATTGCTTTTTCTTCATCTCCAAAATCGTTGGTGTGGATCCAGCGCCAATTATTATCCAACCAGCTGACAACTCTCATAACACCAGCACGAAGCTCTTTTTCTTTCTTGTTTGCCATTTTATTTTACTCCTTTGTTTTACATATCCTGATTTACAGAGTTCCATGCCTCGGTCGAAATGCTGTCATTCTCATCAGACAGGCGATCAATCCAAGCATTGAGCACTTCACGGTACACTGTCATATTTGGACAAAAATGACTGTTGGTGAATACCGGCATATCGTCATTACACAGAATTCTCATAATAGCAGCACACACGGCTGCAGATCTCGATACGCCAGCAGCACAATTTACGCAGAACCAATCGGTCTTATCTGCTTCGTGGTTATCCAAGACAAATTTCACAATATTCCTAGCTTGAATATCCGTAATACATGTACCTTCCAGATCAGTAGTGCAATCATCAAACTTCAATGGAAGGAATGTGATGTTACCTTCACACTTATGAAAATCAATGTGATAGCCATTAGCTTCAGTAATTGAGATAAACCGAATTCGTTCGAAATGCGGCTGTCGGATAAAGTTTTTCGCATCTTCTGCACTCATCACTGAGAACTTCCATTTTCTTCGATACATAGTAATAATCATTTCATTTTCCCTCCAAAGAATTTAGGTTTTACTGTTTTCATAAAGTTTTAACATAATTTTTAACGAAATAGAATCCAGACTACCATATTGAACCAAATTAAGCGCCATGTAAAAATTCCTTCGAATATTAAAGTCCACTACGTCCTTTATCTCACCGCCTTTTTGAGCATGATACAAAATATTATTTAGCTTAAACAGCTCCTGATAACTTAATTTAACAACGACATCACCATCTCTCCCTTTTGGATTTTCATTTCCATTAAAACTCAGAATATTCATATCCACACCTCCCAATCAAAACGCAAACGGATCATTGCCCATTGTTACTATCAGTGCCACATTAAAAGCAAACATTACAAATGCGGTCATTCTCTATCACCTCAATCTCTAAATTCAATATCTACAACAATATTCTCAGGCTCTGTCATGTACCTTCGTGCCAGCAGTTCTACCATGCGTTCCTTGTCCCCAAGATTGCTATTACGCAAAAGATACGAATAAATTTGTCTGCCTCTATACAAGAACACAGCCCATGCATTTCTCCTCAATGGATTCGTTGTCTTAATCATTCCATCGCTTCCTCCAGAGAGGTGGTCACGTCATCAAAGTCAAAGTCCAGAGCACCAATCATATCATCCAAAGCGTCTACTGCATCAGACAGGTTTGTACAAGCAGCATCCGCTTTATCATACCGCTCACTACCCTGTAGGTTCTCAGGCATATTGTCGCGATACTCTTCTTCTTCCCACTGGATATCCTCAACATCGGATTTTACACTTTCGAACTCCGCCACAAGATCTTCCAGCTTCTTACGGATAGAATCAAAACGGTCAATGGTCTGCTTAATAGCTTTTCTACGAGTGTTATTCATTTTCAAATCTCCTCTCAATCTACGATGCCAAGCTTGCAAATATTTTTAGGATCAGTGATGTAGCCAAAAGTCAACGTGTTACGAAGATACCCCTTGTACTCAAATCCACGGTCACGAGCTGCCAAACGACATACATCTCGAATCGCAGATTCTCTCGGCCAAGAAACACCAGCTAACTGATACTTCCACTGAAGATCTCTCAGCTTCTGCCATTCAATCACAGGCTTCTTTTCATCTTCGAAACACAAGCCATTCTGCACGGCATACTTCAGAGCATCGCACCGCTTGCTCTCTTCCGATGTGCAAGTTCCCCACTCATTTTCGAGACGGCGATACGCCCTATCAAACGGTGCTTGCTTCACTGCATCAATACCAAACGCTGCGCCAAGCAGGCCCAAACCAAATAACAGTCCCATAATTCAAACCTCCATTTATGCTGTTCCCAGCTCTCTTTTAACAAGCGGACGACGTTTTGTTGCGTTTTTTAGCCAATCGTTTCCATTAGGAGCTTTTCTATCCACTCTTGTATTACGGCCACTCCCTATCGGACACGCCCGGCGATAATCATCAGCAGTCTTGCAACCAAGAGATTCTGCTTCATCCAGAGCTTTTCGCACATAAGCCCATGTACTACCACCTAGATCAGAACACTTACCAATCACAGCAAGCACAAGTTCATCACCCATGCGCTCAACATATTCTGCTAAAGCCTTTTGACCAGTAGCACCGAGTTTCCCGATATTCTCTCGAAAAACATCCTCAACAGGTTTCGTCGTTGTCGTCTCATCACAAGACGAAGACGATATCTTATCTTTTTCTTTCTCTTTTTCTAGCTTGGTTTTGCTTGCGTTTGCTTCGTTTTGCTTACGCTTGCTTGATACGCCACCAGCTTTACAAGAAATCCTCTTACCTTCGATGTATTCGGCATCTTTAATTAAATCTCTCTTGATAGCAGGCCACACATACCGCTCATTTCCGTTGAGCTCAGGCTCCATTCCAGACGATTTGTATTTCATCATCGCCAGTACCAGACGCCCCACCTCAGCAGCACTAAGTGGTTCAAAGTAGCTCTCATAAGTATCCCAGATTTTAATATAAGTATCAGCCATAACACACCTCAAGAGTTTTCATGGCAGTCCACGCCATAATCAATCCCAGAGTAGTATTCATCATCCACTTCTTCATCCAGACCAATATAGCGAAGCGTAATTGCCTGACTACTGTGATTCAGACTATGCTGCAACCACGCAAGAGCTTTTACGTCATTTGGATGAGATGCAATAAACTGATATCCGAAAGTTTTGCGGCAGCTATGAGAACCAAGCTGGACAGGAAGATCTAACTCCTTACCAACTTGACGCATGATTCTGCCAAAAGAATCCACATCAAGCGGGTCGCCCATTTCTTTTGGATTCGCATCATACTTACGGAACACACCAGATTTACTCACGCTTGTTCCACCGTTTGTTCTCATGGAGTTCTTCCAACTGCCTTGCCGAGACGGGAAGAGCCAATCGTCATAAGACAATCCATCAATATTGATATAAGTTTGAATACACTTTAGTGCCGGGACCGGAACTTTAAGAATGCGATACTTATTTGTTTTCTTTTCCTTAACACGAAGTTTTGCGTTGAAATTCACCACAACCTTTCCATTCATATCTGTAGCTGCTACATCAGAAACCTTCAAACGAAGCAAATCACTTGCTCTGAATCCTGTGCAACATCCTACATTAAACAAACACCAGTTGCGGTACTGACGTTTAATCCAAAAATATTCTGAAATACGTTTGATATCCTCTTTGTCTTTAATTGGCTGAACTGACCCATGATTTGCTTCCATACGAGTTAGGCTATAATTCTTTTTAACTACGTTCTGACGTTTTTCTTTGTTAGAAGAATCGTAGTCAGAAAAATCAAGAGCAACAGTATTTTCGATTTTCTTTTCGTTTTCAAGCGCACTCATCACATTCACCTCAAACTCCATACTTCAAACAATACTTACCGTAAGATAATCCTTCAGCATCTGCCATTCTTACAATCTCAACAAATGTTGGTTTATGTTTCTTTTTGTTCTTACATCGAATGGATGCCTCATTTCTTATTATCTTACGACATTTATCACAATAGAGCTTTCCACATTTAGGGCCATACCATGTAATGCCACAGCGATTACACGTTATGTTTCCATATACCATCATAATTCACACCTCAAACTTGTCAATTTTCCAATGATGTCGATAGTAATTTCCAGAGCTCCCACTAACAACGGACGCCTCACATGAATCACACCACGTTTCGTCCTGGTTCACACTATTTCCTTCCGAGTCCCGGCAATCCTTATAAAGCGAGAACATCTTTTCAGACAACTTCTCTTTATCTTTGTTAATGGTAATAATATTACCTTCCGCATAGAAATCGCTAGAATCAATACATTCATGTAAAATATGAATCGTCATTTTTATGTACCTCAATTCTTTTCAAACAGATCGTTGCGAACTTTCGGAGTAAACTGACGAGTGTCAAGTTGCTCAATGGCAGTCTCAAGCCGACTATGACCCCAATCATTGTTGTTTCGATGACTCATCGCAATTTCAATTAGAAACTTTGCATCCTTGGCTTCTCTCCTCTTACGACGAGCCTTCTTTAATTCCGCCATAAGTTGATAACCTTGCGCTGCGTTCACTGTTTTGAACTCAATTGCGTGTTCAATATCAGCAATCTCATCACTAGCCGCAGTTAAATCACTGTAGACTTTGGCATATAAATCATCGAGGCTGGCCATGGTTTTGTCTGTGACCTCAAGATTTTTCTTCAACTCTATCAGCCATTCAGAATCTTTCATATGAAATGCGTATGTATTCGGCTTTGCAACCTGATTTGTTATATTCGGACTCTTATTTGCAGCTTCGATTTCATCCATTGATTTCGGTACATAGTGTCCATTCTTATACCCGGCGGGAAGCTTGTTGATTTCACAAATCGCCAGACCCTTAGATTCAAACTGTAATGCTAGGTTAATATCACAGGTGGCACAAATCCGACCCCCTTTCCGTTTCATAATATAATTATGACCGTTCGATATTACGTACATTTACTTGTTCTCCCGTTCTTTCATCAGCTGCTTTACAGCCTTTTTAAACAGTGCGAGATTCTTTTCGTTTTCGATAAACACCTTTGTTTTCGGACTTGGTGCTTTACCATGAGCCTTCTCGTAAGCAATAAACAAATTATTCATTTTCTTATAACCAATACACTCATAGATTAGGGTATAAGTGTGCTTGTATTGCGGCCTATCACCAAGGTTTTCCGCCAGAGGCATCATAATTGGGAAAAGAATCTTTGCCGTCTCACTCTGCTTCTTAGGCTTCTCATTAACAACTTCCTTGGCTTCCACCTCAACCACGGGAGCATCGCTCACGTTTACTTCAGAAACAGCTTCGACAGCCTTTGGAGTCAGACGAAGTTCATTCTGATTCTGATGCAGACGTTCAATAGATGCCGCGTACATATCTGCGACAACAGCACCCATAACGGATTTCCAAGTGGAGTCCTCTTCGATAATATCAATCGTAGAGATTTTCCCACTACGATTCGTTCTTTTAACATACTTCGCACGAGCGTCTTCCAAAACGAAACCATAATTACGATTCAGATATTCATATATCTTGTGAAGCGTTTCCTTATTCGTATAGCCTTTGGTATTTGCAATCACACCAATCTTGCTATACAAATCTTTACGCCAGTCACTCATTTCATCCTGAAACACATTGCGAGGAGTATAGCTCTTAGCACGAATCGAATTATCCATCTGCTTATCCTTAATCTGATGGACACACTGAGACACGCTGCTGATTATATTCAGTGCTTCGTTGCTAGTAGCACGAGCTTCCTCAATCTGGTCACCGAGCTCCTTGCGAGTGGAATCAAGTTCACTCTGAAGGTTCTTCATGCTATCAAACAGAGCGTGAAGTCTTACATCAATGAACTCCTTACTCAGTGCAGCATCCATCTGAGGAGTAGCCAGAACGGAATCGCCACGCATCAGAGATTCCATAATGTCCCAGCAGAAATCCATAAACACATCCGCCTTCGGCTGACGAGACAAACGACAGATTTCCATAACACCACGCAAACTGTACATATATGTTTGACGTTCTTGCGTATAATTTCCGACCTCAGTCGTCAAATTGACGACCGAGCTCAACGGGTCAAGACGGTCTGCATTACGCTCATGAATCTTCGCAATGTACTTCCGAGGTTCTTTACATTCCAGTGCTCGCCCAATCTGTTCACGGGTCATATAATACTGGTGTTTATCATTCTGGTACACGTCCACATTCAGTGCGCCGAATGGCTTAGAGGTTATTACAGTCATAGAATTGTTAGTAGTCATTTTGTTTTACTCCCTCCGCTCACTCTTTAATCATAAGTTGTTCTTTAGTCCAGCGCATCATCCTAGTGTATTCATCCGTAGACGTATTTTCCCAGATAAAGACCCTGCCTTCGCCAGTTTCTTTATCAATTTCCGTACAAGATAAATCAATTTGAACGCCATCTTCTCTCTGAAGATAAATATAAATTCCTGGATAATCCTTATAATCTCCACCAGCTTCAGCAACCAGTTTTCCGATGGGCGTGTCAATTTCAAATCTCTTTTCATTCATATTACTATCTCCTTAGAAGAACTGTTTTATCAAAACTGGTATTTCCAGAACAGTCGTGCATTGCCTGTGATATCTTGCAAACAAGAAATGTACTCCCGGAACGAAATCAGCCCTTGCATCTTCATAACCCATGCTCGCTTTGCACGAACTGCAATCGCTGGATCGTATTTCACCGCATCGTCGAATGCACTGTTGGTCATCTTGCGTTCAAAGTAACGAATTTCATTGACATTCATCACAATTTATACTCCTTTTTAGCTCTCTTATATTCTTTCGTATTACGAAACGCAACCTTCGGATGAGAACCATCTGGATTTAATTCTGTGACCCCGCAAACTAAATAACCAGCATTTTCGAGGTCAACAATTCGTTTACACAAATAATAAAGAACTACATCCTTGCTTGTAAAATCTTCATCAAAAACAACAATCTTTTTGCTTGCTTCTGTCGTAATACAAAATACATTATTCATATCAAATAAATAACTTTTCATATCTAAAACCTCAACAACAATCAGCTACAATTTTCTCAAGCATATCCATAAAATCTTTGAACGTTTTACATTTCATTTTTACATTAAAAATCGAGCAATAAATAACCTTTGCGTTATCACTAGGACATTCACTCTCACCGTTATTATACATTCTTATTAAGTCATATACACTTGTTGTGATCGCACTCTTTTCTCCGTCCTCCTCAACAAGCAAAATACAACTTTCCCGAAGATAAATCCTATTAAAAGTCCACATTTTTAAAACCTCGATTTTATTTAATTTTAACATTTATTTTGTTAAATAAATGTTTAACAGATTCTTCAATTGCATCAATAGACCAAACATTAGGATTACATACACCAAGAATTTTATCGCCAGAAGCATTATCACGCGCATCACAAAAATGCCACCAGCTATTATCGCCAGCATCATATTCATAATAAACATCCACATCAATTTCAGGGTGACCATCTACATGATATCTAATCTATCCGGTTTGTATCCACGTCCATTCCATCTACATGGATTCATCTTAGAAATAAAATCTCTTGCGATCTCTCGTGCCGTCATATTCATTCTCCTTATTCTGAAATTTCATCAATATTATGACGATAACAATATTCGACTTTCTTCATCATATAAACAGGATCAATACTACAAAGAATAGTGTCACATCGCAGTTCGCTCCAATGTGTATTCAAAGGAAGTTTTTCTTTGCGACGATATTTATTATTCTTTGTTTTGTTATGAATCATTTTATCACGGGACATCCCCATCCAAATATCAGGTTCCCATTTGTTTTGCCAGACACAAAGATAGTCTTTTCCAATATAAACATCGTAATATTTTTGATGTTCGTTTTCCCCGTATTTCCAGCTATATTTCAAATTACTCATATCTATTTCCATTCATATCATTATCTTATCTTCATTAAGTGTTTCGGTTTCATATGTTGTATAGACAAGCTCTGTCGGCTTGCTGTAACACGTTTTCATCCAGTCAAGCTCTGCATCACGTAGCTCTTTTGTAGGATAGATTTCATGCCCTCTATATGTATCGCCGTACATAAAGTGTCTGACAGAGTATTCAAGATGATAATACATTATCGTTTTTCCAACTCCTCACACACTTTTACAATGATAGCAAAACCTGTACGCCGAAAATCTGCATTGTAAGGATTTTGTGCTTGAACATCTAAATGGTACAGCAATTTTTCCAAATCAGAGCTATATTCAACACCTGCTGTTTTACAAAGGATCTCAGCCATCGCTTGAGTGTCATATTTCATAATAAAACTCTCCTTTTACATTAACTTACCAGAAACATCAAATGCTTTCCATTTGAAACTGAATTTATCTGTCCAAACTTGTGCCTCAAATTCATTGTCATCATAATCAGTTTGGACGTCAGGAAAATCAGAATACATTGCATAACATTCTTCCGAATCATCCATAATGTATTTTATTGCTTCCGTTTTGGTTTTGAAAAATTCAGGCTCAAAAATCTCACCTTCAGAACCACATTCAATAACACACCACATATCATTTTCTCCTTTCAAAACGTTGGACCATCTGTCGTGAACATATATTGTTTATTTGTCTTATGGCACTCATTCCACATATCCGCAACCTCTTTGCCTTCTTTTTACTCTCACAGAGATTTGCAGCCTTAATACCCTTAATGGCTAATTTGCTTAACAGATTATCCATTACGGAAATCCTTATTGGATAAGCATAATATTTTCCGTCTGCTTTTACATCACAAACCGCCCACATATATTTCATAATCAAACCCTCACATTCTCGTAAACCCAGCCAACACCTTTACTATGAAACTCATCCACCCAACGGAACCAATCATCTTGTGTAAAGTTGCCAACTGGGAAACCTCTCCAATTCTGATCAAGAACTAGTTCTCCACGTTCATTTTCGGTCCATGCGATATCTGTGTTCTCTTTCCAAAGACGCTCAACAAATTTATCGCAATCATCTTTATTCCAACTTAGCTTCTGCATCCACTGTGCATCTAAATATGTATTTTCATATGCTTCAGCAACAGCACATGGACAGTTCTTGCAAGATTTCTCAATACACAACCAGCAAGGTCCATTATCATAATTCATACCTTACACCTCATAACTTTCTTCCAAACAATCAATCAAATCTGCTACATATTCACCAATTTGATTGCAGTCTACATTTTTGTATTCGGCACCAGAGTTTCCATTATCACTGATATAGACGTTAAACAAACCACTTCCAACACGTTCAATATCAATATCAATATTCATTTTCATGTTTTATACCTCATCAAAATTTACATTTTTTAGCACTTCATTACCATATTCAACAAGAGCATTTCTGAACCAATTTTCATTCTTTTTCCACCACTGTTCTGCTTGCTGCGGAGTCATTTCAATTCCATTGTCTTTTGCAATACCGATAATATCATCGATACACCAACGAGTTTCAGCAAACCAATATTGATTTACGCCATCATCCTTTTCCTGTTCGTCTTCAATATAGTTAGGGCAATAGTCGGTGTAGAAATTCACATCAAAAAGTGTGATAGTCATATCATTGCCGCTTAATTCACGTTCAACGTCAGCCACTTCTTCTCTGAGATACAGCTCAGACATAATACCGTCTTCATGTTCCTGAATCCATTTCTCTGTAATATTGAACTTTTTCGCCAGTTCATCAACCTCAAACACCCATGTGCCATAATTTGTATTCTTAGTGCCATACTCTACCATATAATCAGCAATTTGACGTTCCATCATATTGTCATCCATTTTATTTTCCTTCTAAAATTCAACTTTTATCGGCGTTCACAAGCGTTCTTAATGCAACAATCCCCATTGAACACGCTTCATACTTCTGTACATCATTTTCGTCAAAGCAGTTAAATCCAGCTCTCATATCAGAAAGTGTATGAATCGCATTCCAAACTTCTTCTTCGGTATATTTATATGCCATATCTATTCAACCCCATTTTAGAGCTCAACATTTATCAAAATCATAAGTAACAGTGACAACCTTTTCTGCATCACCAATACGGCATCGATCTTCCCTCAATGCCTTTTCAAGACCATAGCTTACACTGTATGTGATACCGTTTTCAAACACGTCAGAACCGATAAATCCGAATGTTCTGTCAATCTCCTTCCATTCTCCGTGTTCTTCTCGATAAAGCGTATAGCCATAGTTCTCACCGGAAAGATAATCGCTATAAGTCTTTACCTCATCACGCATGATTCGTTCTGCTTCATTTTTGGTACTATCAGAACCATCCGTAATAGCGGTCACAATCCAGCCAACATTACTATCGTCCCATGAACCTCTGAACTGTGTATCGCAATCCATGGACAAGCCAGAATGGTCATGCAGCCAAAGAGGAAGCCATGCAATATACTTATCAAGAAGAATCTGACAATCGCGAATCGAAAACTCACCAGTAACGTATGTAACAATCTCGTTATACTTCAAACCAACATACATCGGGTTTACCGAAACCTTTTCATTAAAAAGAGTTCCAATACCGCAGATGGCATATCTTTTTTCGTCGCTATAATTTTCATCAACAACGACACATGTATCTTCCAGCTTCATATTAAAAAGCGCATCAAGAACTTCATCATCATAACAATATTTGTAAACCAGGTTATTCCAAAACTCTTCCGGTGTTTTTGCATCAACCTTATCGCCCAGATTGTATCGAGAATGGAAACAGGCCATTACAGAATCGTGGTCATCCCACCAACGAGGATTATTATCCGCTTCATTATCGCGCTGGATATGCAAGCAATACAGATTATCGCCGTAAGTCCACTTTATTATTTCGTTGTCATAACAATACAGAGCAGTCATGTTTATTCTCCTTGAAGTTTATTCATACCAGTAAGTTTCTTTATCGTCTTCATCGATGTCATCATGATTTGCAGCTGAATAATCTACGCCATCAATAGTGACATATTCTTCGTCGAGTTCATTCACGGCATCTGCAGTAGATTCCGACACCTCGATATCAAAAATCTCTTTTGTTTCCGTATTCACCTTGCATTTCGTAGTGACTTCAAAGCCACCGTCCCAAACAGAAGTAAACATGGCATCTTTAATATTTTCAGGGTATTTCGTATCAACCACTTCGCAAATTGCAAAATCCCAGTTTCCATCGCCAAGCTCAAAATGAGCGTCCGTCACATAGGCACTGTCATTGTTGATTTCAAAATCAACTTCTGTTTCTCCGCCAGATTGACTCACGATTTGCTCAACACGTTTTCTCATCTCTGCTTGAGCCTCATCAAGAGTTTCAAAACAATCAGGTTCGAAAATTTTCCGTTCGTTAACGGCGATCAAAATATAGTTTTTCATATCTAAAATCTCCCTTTTATAAAATGATTCCGTAATTCTTCATTTTTTTGATTGTTTCAATAGACTTTTTAATTCCGGTTGCTTTGCCATAATACCATGTCATTCTCTCTTCATCGCCTTCTTTTTGTGCAGTGTAAGCAATATCTTGGCAATAAGAATATTCGTCCTTTAAGGCAATGATAATCTTTTTAACATCATTCATATTCATTCACCTCTTATGCACTAGCCTTTTCTTCAAAAGCGTCCCAATCAGACCAAATCTTATCGACCTCTCCGTTCTTAAAACCATTTTTATAATCGGTAAACTCAACATAATAGTTGCTCGTCCACTCGTTCAAAGGATGCTCATAAAAGGCTGCGATTCCACGCTTCGTTTCAACAACAAAACTATCGACCAAAACACCTTCAATATAAGCACCAGTGTATAGTGCTTTATTCTGGTGCATCCAACGGCCAAAAGCACCCGCATTAAGATAAAACCGAGTCATAATTCATTCCGCCTCCATAAGTCTACTAGCTAATTCTTCCAACATTTCTTTAATAGCATCAGCGTCGTCAATAAGTTCTCTGACACTAGAAGGACAACCGCCTTCCCCACGATGTCCCACCCACATCTCTGCGTGCTCATCAGCATCAAAATCACGAGCATATTCATAAACTGATTCAGGGAAGTTCTCAACCTCCACACAAACGATTAAGTTCTCTCCTGCTGGAGAATAATTTTCAATTTCAATTCTGCCATCACCTGTATAGTCACATACGCGCCAATCCAGCGATTCCAAAACATCAATATATTTAGGATGAATTTTCATAACTCATTCTCCTTTACTCTGCTATAATCATAGCTAGAACTGGTTCACCAGAATCCTTTAGCTGAAGTTCTAGGATATCACCATCATCCACGACCTCACATTTGTTCAGATAATCCTGAAGGAAGAACATCTGACATTCTTGCCAAAAGATTTCTCTCGGGTTTTCGTTCTCATCTACAAATACATCCTTGTGATGAAAAGATTCATTCCAAACCCAACCTTCACCATCAAAACAAGCGTGAACTTCCATCAGATCCCACATAATCAGTCCTCCCCAAAAATATGACGCTTGTTAAGATCATCATAGATAATATCTTCAATTTTGTTTTTGGTATTATCATCGAGTTCTCCGTAAGGAGCATCATCAAGATAATAGAAGTAAATTTCATTTCCAAGATTCTTGTACATGACACTTACATAAAATCCAGCTGAAATTCCATTCAGTAAAGCATATCCAATACCGTATACTTCTGAATAATTGTTACCCATTAAATCCCACATAATTAATCCTTCCAAAAGTTGAGTTTCTTTTTGATTGTCATCTCAATTTCATCTTTATCACCGTCAGATAGAATCTTATTATCGTACTCGGAATAGCAAAACATAACGCTACGGCCATTATATTTATACATAACCATTGCTGTTTTTAATTGTTTGTCACGAAAAAAGGTTGCGCACCCAATCCCATATTTTTTAGAATATTCATTTTCAACTAAATCCCACATAGTTAATCCTCTACAAAAATCCCTTTCTCTTTCAAATAGGCTTTTAAAATATTCTCACACGTTTTCTTTTCTAGCCGAGTGCTCACTTCTAATAGACAATAAAAGAACTCAATAGAATTTGTATCTTCATATATTTTGAACATAAGTGTTACACACCCAAGCTTATCAATATCGTAAAATACAGCATATCCAATCTTGTTATCATTTGAATATTGACATTTAGCTAAAACCCACATTTTATTGTCCCTCCTGCACGGTTGATGTGATTACAGACAAGTCTTTAATATCTTGATCTGGAGGAATTTTCCCTTCATCAAAATGACGCTTCGCAATGTCATAAGCATCGTCTGCGTTTTCTGCCATAACATACTCTGTAAATGTTAAGCACGTTTCAAATGTCACAAAATATCCTTTCATATCAGATCACCCAATTCCTTTATATCCAAGGCGAGACATTCCTTTGTGTTTTCTGCGGCGCATATCATGATAGATTGCTACCGTATTCTTACACATATGGTTCCTAAAATATGTATCTTTATATTCACATAGTTTCTTATATTCGTCACTTTCGTGATAAGCTTTCAGTTTCTCACAATGGTCGTGGCAACCAGGATAGCGCTTCGGCGCCACACAGTAACGGCAAGGATCAGTCATTGTTATTTTCCTTTCTGCCATATGCGTTAAACATCTCTGTGATACGGGCTACCCAAGCATCATTTTCTGATACATTGCAATCAAATTTGTCCTCGAATCGTTCTGCTAACTCGTCAGCAAAGTCCATAATCTCATCGTGAGAATAACCGTATTCTTCCTCAATCCAATCAGCATTGCCATCAAGCTGATTTTCTGCATCTTCAATACGATACTGATGCTCTTTGTAACGGTACGCTGCTTCAATCTGTTCAGGTGTCATTTCCCAAGACTTACCATTCCAGCTAGTAACAACAATCTTATTTTCGTTATTCATATTCCACACCCTCACTTGTTAGATTTGCACTGATATTTGCGTTCAATCATCTCTGCATCAGCGCAAGTCATACCGTAATACCAACGCACATCAACAACGGATTCAACCCAGTTCCCAGTCTTGCGGTTCTTTATGACACGAACCTCTTCAACATCTTTGTGAATCTGTGTGCCTGGCTTCGGGAGATAAGACAAAACACTTTCTTCAGAATGTTCCAAATCGTAAGAGCCAACAAATGTGCAATCACGTTTGATCAAATCAAAAATTTTCTTACGGTTCTGTTTAGACAGGTTTCTCATATTGCAAGCTCCTTTTCTCTTGTAAACTTAATCACCAATGCATTCACGTTGGCCGCTTCCATCGTTGACTGCTTTGCATCCTCGTGGTTGCCAGCTCTAAGGAATGAAACACTCTGATCCATCAGCTTACGCCGATAGGAAGAAAGAGCTGCGAGAACGATGTTCTTTTCAGTGTTGGTCATGTTCTTTTTCCTCCTGCTCACGTTCCTTGTGAAATTTTCGCACTTCTTCCCAAAAATCAAACGGATCAGAATTGTGATAAACAAGCTCCATGTATTCTTTTCTACTGTTAAAATGGTTTATATTAGTATCCATTTTTATCACCTCAATCAAAACTGAACCACTTCATGTTTGACTTTCTCCAGCATCTCTTTCTCTTGTTCTTCAAGACGCTCAACTTCACACAAAACATCACTAATACCAAAGATAACCAAATCCCGGTCACGCTCACGTTCTGCTCTATGTGCGGGATTGTTTTTGCAAAATCCTTCGCACAAGTTGTTTTCTCTTGCAATCAAATTATCAATCGCATATTTTAAAATACGCTTATCTTTTTCGGTCATTTTTATCACTCCTGCTCCATCGTTACGCAAATCAAAGGATCATCTGGATATGCTTCTTCGTCAGAAAAACATACACCTTTTGACACTCCCCTGACCTGAAGTTCTTTCCAGTCTCCGAATTCAGTATTGGTATACATTCCAAAAATCAATTCGGTATTTTCGTCATAGCCAAACTCCTTCAACTTTTTAATAAATTCAGAAACAGTCATAAACAAAATCCTCCACGGTGCCATCAGGAATCCAGTAAATCCGCCAGTAAATCCAAGCGTTCGAAAAGTTCTTCCTCCTCTAACCGATCATAATATTGGTCTAAATATTCCTGTTCATAATCTCGAATTTCTTCTTCGAGTCTTTGTTTTTCTTCTTCGAGTCTTTGTTTTTCTTCAAAGAAAGCATCTATTCCTTCTTCGATGGGATTATCTCTTAATATTCTCATTTTCTTCTCCTTAATCATTGTAAAATATCTGTTTTATTCAATTGAAACGTAATACCATCCGGTGTATTCATCTGTGCATCTATCTATTTCATCTTCCTTTGGATCGTAATAGCCCGTTACTGAAACATTTCTACCAACAAGAAGATCAATAGCATTAGAAATATCGTTTGCGTAATATTCATCTTTTGTAAAAATGCTTTCTCCATCAGTCCAAATAATCTCATTGTCAAGTGAATTATTCACATAATTCGTCAACCAATTCCAAACACGTTTTGGATCAAACATATTTTCACCTCATAAAAGCATGATTTTAATTATATTAGTTAACCAATTTGAGCTACATCTTCTATGGTATAATCACCGTAATTGCTACCAAAGAGAATCTTTGCGTTAGGATTAAGAGTAGATAAGACCTCGATTAACTCTTTGACTGTCATAGTCTTAGCGTTATGCTCAAAAACATCGAGTTGTGCATAATTATCATGATTAACTCCATTGATGTATACGAATTCCATACGATTGCTTCCTTTCCTTTTAGTATTTTTATGCTTTTGCATTGGTAGCGGTAATGTCTGCCCTAGTACCGCTAATCACCTAGCATCTGCTGCTTATACCACCCAGACTTGACTTCTTATGTAGTCCTCAATATCTGCTGGATAACCATTGCGCTGGACATACTGACACAGCATACGCTGCACATCACGGTTATCACCGTAGTCCATCGCGATAGAAATATCTTCGCCGTGCGTACCAACACCTAGACGCTCATAATCTCTGATATCGTTGTAAAATTCGTGAGCGTTGTAAGGATAGCCATTCCGGCGATCAAGAATTGAATCAATAATCATCTTTTCACCTCATTACAACAACAACAACTTATAATCACACCCACGCAGGCTTGACAGGTGTGTCAGGCAGTGCAAACAGCCAGTCGATCACTTCCTGCGGAACTTCTTCGGTCTGCCATGCGTGGCCATACTGGTAGCCGCAGACCGGGCAAGGCTTACCGAGGATGCCATCGGGGTGCTCATCGGGGTATAGCCAGCCGAGGGTCTTCGTTTCGGTCGCGCCGGTCATTCCGGGATAGAGCGATTTCTGCGGCTCATAGTACAGAGCCGCATCGCCGGAGATTTCATGCGGAAGCGTGATACTGTACGGCAGTTTGGCAACTTCGATCTGGTCATCGCTAAGAGCTGCGGTCATGCCATCGCAGAGCATCTTCCACGAGCTTTTCTTAATGGATTTCTGCCGCCGGAGGGTTTTGCTGTTCAGCCGATAGTGGTACAGAGTGACAGGAGTGACGGCCAGCTTATCCCAGCCAAGCTCCTTTTGGTGCTTGCAGTACGGACGCATATCGTTCAAATGCCACTCGTCCCAGATGGAGCAGAACTTGTCGAGCATTTCCTGAGTCCATTCATCGCAGGGGCGGCCTTCACGGATTGCATCAACACACTGACCAGCACCGCCACGGCAGTTACCGCTGCGCAGAGGGCCGATCACGCCATGGATACTGAGTTTGCCCTCCTCAAAGCAGATTTCGCAGAATGCCCGCGCAGTCGTTTCATTGCCGCTTCTGGTGTAGACCTTGCAGAAACACGGACTAACGACCTTTTTCATATCACTCTCTCCTTTTGTATCCTATATTATGTAGTTATGTAGCAAAAATTTTGATGTATCGGCGTGTCTTAAACTCTTCCTGCTATCTCACACCAGTATGGCTCGTATTGAAAAGCGCAGTCATACATCACGCTTCCTGTAACCTGATCCACGAATTTAGGGCAGTGCCAATCCATTGTGTATTTGTTTTCATTACACCATTCAGAAATAATTTTTGTGGTCAAAGGTGTAACGTAAACATACAAATCACTATTATGGTGATCCATATCCTCTTTTGGATAACCAGCATCAATCAAACGCTGCATCAAACTCTTACTCATACAAATCACTCCTCACGAGAAACATCATTTTCAAAGTAATATAATTCCATGTCCGCAGCTACAGTGAAACGACACTGAACATCAAACACACGATTGAATTCAATTCCGGCACTGCCAAACTTCTTGTGATACCTCTTTGCTTCTTCCGTTGCAATCTGGAAATAATAATCAATTGCTTTTTCTTTGTCGTACTTCCCCGCCTTGTACTTCTTTTTCAGCTTGTCAATAAATGGGAAAATCATCTGACGATACAAATCGCCGTCATTGATGGTAGTGATATAGAGATCTTCACTTTCGTAAGTCTCACGATAAACCATAGATTTTGTGCGTTTCATGTTTGATTCTCCTTTTCTTGCGTATCCTGTGTTATATAGCTTAATGGTAAAAATAAAAGTCCTCTAACGGACCGTCCTTCTTAGCTACATAATACAGGATACTGGTAATTTTGTCAAGCACTAAAATGTAGATTTTATTAATGCTACATTTTAGTACGTTGATACGTTTTATTTCTGCGAACATTTTGTGAACATACGGTCAAGCCATGCCAAACAGTTTCATTCCGGCAACACCCATGTCTGCCGGATACAGGATGATTTCTTTGTTGTCGAAAAACTCTGCAATCAAGTCATCCTGACTGCTGATTTCATTGTAAACAGAATCCATATCCATGCCGGAAAATTCTGCCGGATTGAAATCACCCGATTCATAGCACCCATGCAGGCACTGGTCAATGAATTCTGCCGTAGAAATCATTTCATGGCAAAAACCAGGAACGACATTTTCCAGACCGTTCTGACCAAAGACTGCCGCATAAATGCCGCCTGCATTATCTTCATATACTTCAATAGTAGCACGCATTTTTTTTTATTCTCCTTTCTTAATGATCCCAACGGCATACAAAAATACCGTCAATCCAAATGGAAATACTTGCACCGTGCTGAAACCATTCAACAGCTTCACGATAAATGTTAGTGATAACACCGGTTTCATCGTTCATAAAATACTGACCTTTTTTCATTTCGTATTCTCCTTTACACTCTCAAGCATTCATCAAGATAGATTCGTCTGCCAAAACACTTGACGTATGCTCTGCCAGACGATGCGTAAGTAATCTTCAGATGGTGGTAGCTATGATACTTTTCATCATCACACAGCACACCGGACACACCATAAAGGTAATCATCCGTGCCGTATTCGATATCACCGTGAATCTGAAACCCACCACATCTGCCGTAACAGCTATCATAAGCGGTTACAGGATGGTTCTTGCAATACTCTTTTGCAGTCATAACAAACCCTCCTTAGAACATATCCTTTATTCTGACGGTACTCCAAAGACTTCAACATAAGCCTTCTTGACTGCCGTTGTGATATGTGAATCATGTACATTATACTTATCGTACCACTCACAAATCGTACCATTAGTGTACACATACCTGAGTAAATCCCATGCGATCCTGGTCAACAGATCATTATACTTATGCTCTGCAATGACGCTCTTGACATATTTCTGCCAAGCGTCTGCGTTAGTCGTTTTCACATATTGAAAGCGATTAACAATATCAGGATAAACAGGATCAAGCTTCATCTTTGCCATATCCATTCTCCTTTACTCAAAGTTCTTACAAAGACCCATGCCACCACGTTCGCGAGGCAAGCGTCTGACGCAATCCCTATGAGGGCAATCCAGCTTTTCGCAATACTTGCAGTTTGCATTCTGCCGTTCCTGCTCTGCAAAGAAATTCTTTGCAGATTTCAGGTCACAAAAATAATGACCCTGATCCCATGTGTAGGAATCCGGGTCAAAATGCCATGCAACAATGTAGGGCTGATAGTGATTCTTCTTGTAAAACAACGCCGTATAAGCATTGCCTACTTCAAGAATATCAATATCTTCTCTGTTCATCAGTTCAACCATCCCTTCCATTCTGCCACACCCACAGCGACAGCACCAATAACGAAAACCCACATCATGGGCGCAATACATCCGGCCTGATAAGCCGAATAGCCAAAGAGCATCAAGAGACTTTTCATTTCAATCTTCCTTTCTTATTCCATCCAGCTTTTCGCCGTACTGACATAATCAACACCAGCGTCTGCCAGGGCTTCCTGATAGATTTTCACAAGTTCTGTGTCACCAAACGTTATGGCAACATCAAGAGCTGATTCAATAGCAATAATTGCCATAATAAATCTCCTCTTTTATTGTGTGTTGTGTTTTCACTTTGCATATTCTGCATATTATTTGCATATTTACGCAATTTAGGGCATAAAGAAAACGCCTTGCGATAAATTCACAAGACGTTGTTGCCGGAGTATGAAGTTCTTAGGAATTGTAGGTATAACCTTCAATCAGTTGCACAAGTACAGCTCTTTTCGTTGTTCCCTCTTGCTCAATTTTTGCGGAAAAATCCTCAAAAAGCTTTTTTGGAATCTTGATTGCAAGCTGACTATTCGTTTCCATACGCTTGAGATAATCAGCTCTATACTTACCATCTGCCATAGTCGCACCACCTTTTGATGCAATTATAGCAAATTTTTCACTCTTACGCAAGTTCTGACCACTTGAAACAGTTGCTGACATGATTCACCTTGCCTTTCTACCAGAAGGTATAGGGAAAACAGGCTCAAGAGGACGCATATCACCACGGATTTTTCCAGCGCCACTGCCATCCATGTACTCTGCAATCTTTCCATAGACCTTCTGAGGCCGTCTGTTCATCTCGATAGTTTCACCATAGATCAAGCTAGAGGCATTATTGTACTCTTCCGTAAAAGAATCATTGCGAGTACGAAAAGCCTTAGTATGTTTCGCTGCCTTCTTGCTCTTGCGATTTGCACTAGCAGACCCAGTGCCAGCAAAACGTGCTGCATAGCGTCCAGCCTTCTTGCGCTCTGATTTCACTGTCATATCAAAATGCACAGTCTCAGGATTTACGCCGATAGGTTCACTTCTGATGAAGTCAACGACAGTCTGATTATAAGACTTCTCCCACGGGACCAAACCTTTACCAGAACGCCAAACCATACCGATCTGGTTCACTCTGACGACTGCGATGAAACGCAATCCCTCTGCGGTCTGACCATAGTATGCACCAGACGGCACAGAATGACCGTCAAACTTAATCTGACGGTCTGCATAGTTCTTGCACAGGAACTTTTGCATAGTATTCCCTTCTTTCGATTGATAGTGACGGCATTACTGCCGTGTTGGTAGTGGTTACGTCTTCCCTAGTACCACTAATCGCCTAGCATTTATGTAGAGCTCTTGCGTGTTCACGATGGTTATATGGTCCACTTACAGGGTCTCTTCTGCGCTGAAGTCGTTGGTGAAGTCCTTGCTCTGAAGGTCTGCCAGCTTAGTCTGAGCAGATTCCAGGCTCTTCTTGACGTCTGCCAGATCCTTTTCCATGCCTTGAACAGCCTTCATCTTCTTTTCCAGAGTTTTTGCGTTGGTATCCTTCTTGCTCTTGAGAGAGTCCAGCTCCTTCTTAGCACTAGACAGCACTTCCTCTGCATTCTCAACACTCTTAGTAAGGCGCACAACTTTAGAGGACAGCTTGCGTACGCTTGCACGGCGGTCACGCTCTGCCATAGAGAGCATAGCAACACCGCTTGCGTTGGCACTGAACCACGCTTCAACCCACTTAACAAACTTAGTTTGAGACTCTGCTTCCGTGTCGTAGCCGTGGCCTGCGGTGGTAGCGGTGAATGCACGCACCTTGCCCACGCTCTGCTCAATGAACTGCTCAACAGTGAAGGTTGCAAAGACGTCATTGACCTTGAAGGTATCGCCAATGATAGCAGTGGTAAGGCTTGCCAGATCGTTGAAGTAGAAGGTCTTAATCTTCTGAACAGAGTCCGCGTCTGCGGCATAGCGTGCCAGCAAATCAGCGTCCAGATAGACAGCACGGACGGCCTTGCAATAGGTTTCGTACTGTTCTGCGGTGATACCCTTCAAGCAGTCTCTGCCAAGAGCCTTCTCAGAGGTGTTGACTTCCTTGCCACCCTTCTTGAACAGGGCAACGGCGGCACCGGTGGTGCGATTCTTCTCTGCGGCTGCGGTAGCGTTGAAGTTAATAGCGGACAGAATGGTAGTAGTAGACATAGTATTTTCTCCTTTGTTGTGTTATAATGTGTGTACGGACTTCTTGCTATTATGAGCAAGCCAAGTGCTACAGACAAAAATCCAGGTTCTGCCTGTAGCCTATGGTTCGCCCACGATGGGCAAATATGTATGCTGTAAAGCATGGTTTACCCTCTGTCTGCCAAAACAGCCCTTCAACCATGCTTGCTATTATTTAATTGTCACGGAAAACCGTCAATTTCTGCTATTGTCTGCGACAAGTCCAAACTTTTGAAGTCCAAACAAAAAGCGCCAAACTTTTGAAGTTCAGCGCCGTCTATTGCGTATCTTTGCAAAAATATTTTGTTTTCTCAACCATGCAAGGTTGCATTGTACCGCCTAAAAGTAACAAACTGATAGCTTGCGTTCAAGACGTTGCTAAAACTTGCGTTCTAGATTCTCTTAAAACGGTTAAATTGTTTTTATCCTTCCAGCGCATTCTGTCAATCTGGAATCAGTTCCGACCTGTTTTGCAAGGTGAACTACTTGAACAAGTACGGATTCCATACCGCCGTGCCCGCCGTGTCATTTGTTTTAGTCGTTCGATTGACTAAAGGACTGTTTTGTGTACACGTCTAAAACCGCCATACTCTCGACCCGCCTGTTAGACGTGGTATCATGCTTGAGCGCCGTTCCGTACTAATTGCTTTTGCACTTCCTTTCGTTCGTGGAACGACCGCTTACCATTTAGCGATTTGTCGGGGAACTTTCCCGCGCCGTCCGACCGCGCGTCGTTTGGGTCTGGACTTCCTTTTGGTCTAGTCCGTTCCCGTGCCTATACTCTACCACCGGACTAGACCATTTGCAAGGGACTAGACCGTTTTGTAACCTTTTTGTAACCATTTTTCCAGTAAATACCAAATAAGGTTGATCTTCGCGCGCGCGTACCTATTAGAGTCCCTGGGTGTGCGCCTGGGCGTGTGTGCGTGCGCGTGCGCACGGGTACATTATAAGGGCGAAATGGTAGAATTTGGTAGAATAGTTACAAGAAAGTAACAAGAATGAAATAGTTACAAAAGAGTTACAAAAATTATTCAATCGAACACAAAAATGCAACCGATTTGCAAATTCAACTTCCGGCTGAAATGGTTAAAATTCTTTAACTATTATCTGCACCTTCAGATACCGCCAAAAACCATGCCTTGTCCTTGCCTGTTGAGTGCCGGAAAATGAGCATTTCCAGCACTGAGGCCGTGGGGCGTACTTTCCATTTTTTAGACGCTTCAGGCAGCAGGCCGAAGCCCCAGTACATCTTTCTTATTCATAATCACCAATTATCAATTCTATTTTCCATCTGCTCCTATACACATTGCACAATAATTCAACAATAAATTCCCCAATAACACAACCCCATCCAATCTTCTCAATCTCTCTACATCACTCTTATTTTCCCATCCCGACACTCAATCTCTACCCTCTCCAACCTCCACCCCGGGGTACACTTTCCCCTAGCAAAAACACTCCAAAATACACCCCTATGCCCTCTCTTACATACACTCACAAATCACTCATTTTTTCACCAAAAATACAAAAAAATGGCTTAAAATCGCTATTTTCCAATCGGCAGTTCATTCGGTAACTAGCTAGAATTTAACGTATTTGCGTTATATTTTGGCTAGTTTTTCTTTTTATTTGTACCTTTTTATCCTTATTTTGTTCCTTTTTGACCCAATAATGTCTGAAAAACCTAGGATTCATGCGGGTTTTCCCGATGTGTCCCAAAATGTACCGAAAATGACCATTCTTCGGAGCATAAAGTACCTATTTGTACCCATCTGTACTCCCTATTGCCATAAATGGACTGATCTGACATCTGAGCAGCACTCTCAGAGACGTAAGACACTTCTAAGAAGCATGATTGTACCTCTGGCAGCTTACACAGAACACACAGAGCCTCTGGATGTCCTTCATAGAGAACAATACTCCCAGAAACATACCTTATTATAATAGGCGCTAGAAATATTCGTATCCCGTATTATGTAGCTATTGAATTTTTGGCAATCTCATGGTATAATGAGTGTAGATAGCTATACAATACAGGATACTGCAAAGGGATGGTGCTAGGATGGTTGTGGTGGATGTTTATAATAGTCTTCCAGACAGGCCGCAAGCGGTCCCTGCCTCTGGCAGGAAAATGTTATCGATGGTCAGCTACGGTCGCAAGCGACCTTTCGCAGACATCGCTAACATTTTTGAAGGAATTGGAATTCTTATGGAGGTCAAGAATTAGGACATTAAAGGGGTAAGTAATTATATACATTATATATCTTCCTTTCAATGTCCTAATTCTAAATCGGAGGTCATATGGCAAATAAAGTTTATAACGTAACTGGAGGAATGATATCTCGTTTGCATCAGGGACAAGTATTCAAAAACTTTGGAGAACTATCTCAAGCTCTTGATGTTCTTGATGATTCTGGGAAACCTTTAACAAGCAATAGCAAGAAATCTTTTCTAAAAGAATTGGAACGCTATGTCGTCTTACGAAAAGATGGACGACAATTCATAGTCGATAGGCTTCGCCCTGAAAATGAAATCCTTCCAGAACATCCGACCGGAGGAAACAAAAAATACATCGAGCACATCCAAAGACTTCTTGTTTACTACTTTAATGCTATGTGTGATCAAACAGGATGTGACAGTCTTGTAATTCTCTGGGAGAAAGTTGATGTGTGGCAGACTCTTGGAATGGTGAATGATAATTATAGATGGTATGGATATCCAGACGATGAAAAAGAAGATATGCGTATAGCAGAAGCATTTCGTAAACTAGCTGGAGGTGTTAAATTAAAGAAATGGTTGGATAGTGCTTTGTATGGATTATATGGTCGAGATGCTTTAACAGTAAAAGAGGAGCGAGCCTTCATTGAGAATCTTAGTAACGACCAAAAGC
>ERZ773175.519-NODE-519-length-26340-cov-7.850295_pt1 | contig 26340 bp, 19 predicted proteins | sample MGYA00581004_ERZ773175 | MGnify/ENA primary metagenome ERZ773175 (study PRJEB29015, sample SAMEA2737834) | human gut metagenome | biome: human gut; feature: human-associated habitat; material: faeces | place: China | collected 2012 ...
GTAACAACACATATAAACGCCGCCGACCTGACTATGCCCACACCAAGTGCCGCAAAGCTTATGCCCACAGCCAGTGCGTCCACAGAGGTGGCAAATCCCTGCACAAGCACCGCCCCGAAAGTGAGCCTGCCCCCTGTCTGGATCTCATCCTCCCCCGAACCGCATATCATGTTCAACCCTATGAACCCAAGCAGTATCAAAGCTATCCAGTGGTCGAACCTCTCTATGTACTCCGCAAAATTCATGCCCAGCGCATAGCCGATCGCAGGCATTATCCCCTGAAAAAGCCCGAATATGATACCGCACATCAATGCTCCCCTGACTCTCCCCTTTCTGACACAAAGCCCATTAGTCACCGATACCGCAAAAGCGTCCATAGAAAGTCCACACGCAGTAAGAAAAAGCTCAAAAATACTCATATAATCCCCCTGTATAATTTATAAAAACAGCTTTACATTCAATCTTGACTTCCCTTATATTTTTATCTGTACCAACACTTTTTACGCCTGCTACCACACCTTTTCTGCAGGGGCAAATAGCGTTCGCCAGTCGAAGCAACAAACCCATGCTTTCATCAAATAAAATAGCCCCCACTCAACAAAAAAACGCCATCTCGGAAAATACAAAATAACATCTTTGCATTTTCCGAAAACAGCGTCATACCGTTATATTTTGTTAATCCTCACACTTTGAAGCAAGAAGCGAGCTGTATTGATTTCTGAACTGCTCAAATCTGCCTTCGTCAAGAGCCTCTCTTATCTTCTCCGTGAGCGTGTTGTAGAAATACAGATTGTGCATAACTGCCAGCCTGCCGCCCAACTGCTCCTCAGACTTGAACAGATGACGAATGTATGCCCTGCTGTGATTACGGCAAGCAGGACAATCGCAATGCTCGTCAATAGGTCTAGGGTCAGTTTCATACCTTTTATTAGTGATGTGCATAATGCCGTTCCATGTGAACAGCGTTCCATGACGTGCATTTCTGCTTGGCATTACGCAATCAAAGAAGTCCACGCCTCTGTAAACAGCTTCGATTATGTTTGTCGGTGTACCAACGCCCATAAGATATCTCGGCTTATCCTTTGGCATAAAAGGCTCGACCTTTTCGATAATGTTATACATTACCTCAGTAGGCTCACCCACAGCCAGACCGCCAATAGCAAAGCCTGAACAGTATTCCATTTCTCGTATGCGCTTCATATGCTCGATACGCAGATCCTCATAAGTACAGCCCTGATTGATACCGAACAGCATCTGATGCTTGTTTATAGTCTCCTCAAGTCCGTTGAGCCTTTTCTGCTCAGCGATACATCTCTCAAGCCACCTTACCGTTCTATCACAGCTTGCCTTTGAATAGCTATGCTCAGCAGGGTTTTCCACACACTCGTCAAACGCCATTGCAATAGTAGAAGCAAGGTGCGATTGTATCTGCATACTCTCCTCAGGACCCATAAAAATCCTGCGACCGTCAACGTGAGAGTTGAAGTACACGCCCTCCTCTTTGATTTTACGCAGCTTGGCCAAAGAAAATACCTGAAATCCACCGCTGTCTGTAAGAATAGGCTTGTCCCAGTTCATGAACTTATGAAGTCCGCCCATTTTGTATATAATGTCGTCACCCGGTCTGACGTGCAAATGATAGGTATTGCAAAGCTCCACCTGCGTTTTAAGCTCGTTTTTTAAATCAATGGAAGAAACTCCGCCCTTTATTGCCGCCGAAGTTCCCACGTTCATAAAAACAGGCGTCTGTATAGTTCCATGAACAGTTTCAAACTGCCCCCTGCGTGCAGCACCCTCTTGTTTAAGTAATGTAAACATAAATTCTCCTTTATCATTCTATTATATCAGACGGCAGCCAGCCGACTGTGGCATTTTCCGTAATTACCAAAGACATTGTTTCATCTTCATCAAAGACCGATACCCGCTCACCTTTTCTGACAGCAGGAAACGATGACAAAAACTGATATACATGAGGCTTTTCATCAAAAAAGTATATTTCACGGTCAGGAATAAGACCCTCGCCCCCTGAATACTCATCTCTGACCTTTGTCATATATCCATTTTTCTCAATTATCGTTAAATCCTGCTTTTCCCAATCAATATAAACAGGTTTCATGTCACATGAAAAATCTTTTAAGACAGTTTTCTTTGGCACATCTGTATCCCAAATTATTCTATGAGAATAATTCTCGCCGCACTTATCAATGATAAACAAATTCATCTGACAAGCCTTCTTGATGGTCATTCCGCCGTCAATACATATCATTTTCTTTTTGCTGTCGATTATCGGAAGATTAGTCACATTTGAACGCTTATAATTGTATGTGGGATAATGCCCGAATACAAGCTGCTTTCCTGTTGGATTTTCTTTCCGTAAAAACCACGGAACAGTTATAGCATAAATATCATCTGTATTTCTCCAATCAGGACGGTTTTCAAGCCCTCCATGAACAAAAACATATTCCTCTGTTTCAAGGCACGTTGGAAGCTCTCTGATAAAAGATAACAGCTCGCCATACTTCTCTACAACTTTTTCTCTTATCTCAAGCCAGTTGCCCTCCCAGCAGTCAACATATCCCAGCGTATTAGCCATTTGCCTGAACGTGTTATGCTCATTGCGGTAAAACTGCTGCTGGAACCGCTTGAACTCATAGTGATAAGCCATTCTTGAACACATTATGTCATTATTGCCCATTAATAATATTGCCTTGTCACTTTTATCGCAAAGAGCCTTGACATATTCAAGGGTCTTTATATTGTCACTGCCATGTTCAAGTATGTCGCCGACTATCACAAGATAGTCATTTTGCGGGTCATATTTTGCCTTTTTCAGCAGTCTATCAAAAAGCTGCCAATGGGTATGGATATCGCTGACAGCAAGAATCCTGCATTTTTCAGGCAGCGAAAGATCAATAATCTTATCCATTAATTCTCACCATTTCTAAGATCGTACATAGCCATACTTTCTCTTGTTCTGTACTCATGCTTTTCATAATATCCAATAAGCTCTCCCTCATCATTTCTGAGAGCTATCATGTAAACGTCCTTATTTTCCTTTTCGTTGTGGAAAGTATACACCTTGTTGTTGCCCTTGTCCTTTTTGAACCATGCAATGACCTGTTCTATCTTAGCATTAGAATCCCCGTTGTGACAGCCCTTTATGGACCTGCCCACAAGAGCCGCTCCTCCACGCTTTTCATATCTTTTGACCGCTGTCGGATTCATATATACTATCGTATGATCAAGGTCACAAATAACCACAGGTGCATCGTCTGCGTCAATAACGCTCTTAAAAAAGTTATTTTCCATTTTCGTTCTCCTTTATGATATCATTCCTGCCCCTTATTCCTTTAAGCACCATATCCAGAGGCACACCAAATATTTTTATGCAAAGCACCAACGTCAGCGGTAGCGCCGTGAGTGCCAGATAAAGCTCCCAACGTTCAGGAAAAGCCTTTGCAAGATAAGCCTGATATCCATAGTATGTGAGCATATAGACTAAAGTTCTGTGCCAGAAGTACACCTGCAAAGTCCTGGAGCCGCACTTTGTTATCAGTGGAATCTTCACATCAAGCCCAATACCAAGCACCGCCAAACAAAGCAGTGCCGAGATACCCATAACAAGAAGCCTGCTCAAAAAAGTGCAATCCATGTCCGTTGCTTCAGATATGGAAAAATAAGAGTTTCTTCCCGTAAGAAGCATTCTCAGCGGATAAACAAGCTTTGTTTTTCCAAAGCAGAAATAAGCCCAAATGCCTATCACTCCCAAGGACAACACCCTTACATACCACTTCTTCACAAAATCAGCCACCTTTTCAGGGTCAAGCACATATCCGCAGTAGTAAAACGGAAAAAACACCACTATCCTGGATAGCTCATATTCATCGCCCACGCTAGGGTCATACCCTGCCGCAAGTGCCGTCACCATAGCCGTCGTAAGCACCGCCCAAGGTCTGCTGTTTCTTAACAGATAGCAAAGCACCATAAATGCCGCCATTGCGAACATATACCAATATACACCGTCGCCGCCTAAAAGGTCAAAGAAAATCTCGCCATCACTGTTTTCCTTGTCAAAATCCGTCTGAAATCTCACCTGCGACCAATAATTCAGGCATTTCATTAACATTCCGATAACAACAAATCCAAGCGTCTTTCCAAGCACTTTCCTGCCGTCATCATGCCCCCTGTTGAACAGTCCTGATATGAATATAAACATCGGCATATGAAAAGCATACAGAAACAAAAATGCGCCGCTAAAAACCTTTGCCTGCGGTACACCTGTTTCACCACCGCCGTCACCAAAAAGCTTGACAGTGCTGTCGTCTATCAAATGCCCCAAGACCACAAGCACTATAAGCAGAAATTTCAGATTGTCATATAAATACAGTCGTTTCTTCTCCCCTGACTTAACGTCATTCATATAGAAAAAAACCTCCGTAAAACAAAGTTTGAAATGAGATATCATCGCCGCAGGCGATACCTTAATTCCTCACTCAGATATTATGAGCATACAATCACCAAAGCTGAAAAATCTGTATTTCTCCTCCACAGCTATCTTATAAGCGTTCATAGTGTTCTCGTATCCCATAAATGCAGAAACAAGCATTATAAGCGTGCTTTCAGGCAGGTGAAAATTAGTAACAAGTCCGTCAAGCACCTTGAATTCAAAGCCAGGATAAATAAATATCTCCGTGTAACCGTCACATGGAACTATCTTTCCGTCATTGAATGCCGCCACGCTCTCTAGCGTCCTGCATGAAGTAGTACCCACCGCAATAACACGTCCACCATTTTTCTTCGTTTCGTTTATCATGTCTGCAGTTTCACGGCTAAGCTCATAATGTTCCCTGTGCATCTTATGGTCAAGGACCTTGTCCTCCTTAACAGGTCTGAACGTGCCAAGACCAACGTGCAGAGTAACATACGCAATGTTCACACCCATTGTCTTTAAGTCCTCAAGCTGCTGCTCAGTGAAATGCAGACCGGCAGTCGGTGCAGCAGACGAGCCAAGCTCATGAGCATAAACCGTCTGGTATCTGTCCTTGTCCTTCAGCTTTTCAGTAATATAAGGCGGCAAAGGCATCTGACCTATCTCGTCAAGTGTGGCAAAGAAATTCTCCTCGCACTCAAATCGTGCGATACGGTTTCCGTCCTCCAACACATCAATTATCTCCGCCTTCAGCTTTCCGCCGCCGAAAACGAACCTAGTGCCGATCTTGGCTTTTTTGCCAGGTCTGCAAAGAATCTCCCAGACCATGTTCTCTTTCTGCTCCACAAGCAAAAACTCAATGAACGAGCCTGTGTCCTCACGCTCGCCGTATATCCTCGCAGGAAGAACCTTTGAGTCGTTAAGCACAAGCAAGTCACCTTTTTTGAGATAATTGCATAGATTATAGAAATGGTCGTGTACCACCTCTCCCGTCTGCCTGTTTATCTTCATCATTCTCGAAGCATTTCTAGGCTCGACAGGGGTCTGTGCAATAAGCTCCTGCGGCAGGTCATAATAAAAATCCGATCTTTTCATATTGTTGATATCAAGCATTTTAATATCTCCTATTTATAAATATAATAATGTACATGAATGATTTTGCAAGGGAAAGTTTTCCTCGACATTCCGTTGTAACCCCCTACCCAATAGCAATCACCGCCCTGTAAATCTAATTTAATTTCATATAAACTTATTAATTTACAGAAAATTAAAATATTTTTATCTATATGTATTGACAGAACGCTAAATATTTGTTATCATTAAACAGAACAGATAGAGGTGCAGTTGAAATGAGTATCATTTTTCGTGTGACCCCACACAACAGCGTCCCAACGCCTATGGTAAATGAGAAAGGTAAAACTGCCGAAGCGGAGTATCGGGAACACTCCTGCTGACTGTTAGTTTAATAGACTATCAGTTGTCATCATTACAAATGGTGGAGTGCTATCGGCATAAATTTTTATGTCAACATTCTTATTATATTGTATGATGAACTGGTTTTCAACCAGTTTTTTTATTATTTGTTTATTTTTTATGTTTTGTGCAAAATAACATTTGAACAGCGGCATATTTTAGTGTATAACGCCAAAGAAAATTGTTACCATGGCACAGGAAAAGGAGTTTTAATATGAAAAAGTACAATGTCGGTATCATCGGTGCAACAGGAATGGTAGGTCAGAGATTTTCTCTGCTTCTTGACAAACACCCATGGTTCAATGTAGTATGCGTTGCCGCTTCACCACGTTCGGCAGGCAAAAAGCTCAAGGACGCAGTTGCTGGCAAGTGGAAGCTTTCAGAGCCTCTGCCGGAAGCTATCGGTGAGCTTACAGTTCTGAACGCCGAGGAGGACGTTGAGAAGATCGCTTCAATGGTAGATTTCGTATTCTGCGCAGTTGATATGAAGAAAGACGAGATAAGAGCCCTTGAAGAAAAGTATGCAAAGGCTGAATGCCCTGTTGTATCAAACAACTCTGCACACAGACATACTCCTGATGTTCCAATGGTCATTCCTGAGGTAAACCCTGAGCATATCGAGATAATCGCTTCACAGAGAAAAAGACTTGGCACAAAGAGAGGATTTATCGCAGTTAAGTCTAACTGCTCACTCCAGTCTTACGTTCCTGCTCTTGCACCTCTTATGGATAAGTATAAGGTAACAAAGGCTCTTGCCTGCACATATCAGGCAATTTCAGGCGCAGGCAAGACATTTGAAAGCTTCCCTGAGATCCTTGACAACGTTATCCCTTATATCGGCGGCGAGGAAGAAAAGTCTGAGAAAGAGCCTCTTAAGATCTGGGGCCATATCGAGGGCGACGTTATCGTTGACGCAACAGCTCCGGCTATCACAACACAGTGCCTGAGAGTTCCTGTTTCCGACGGTCACACAGCAGCAGTTTTCGTATCATTTGAGAATAAACCTTCTAAGGAAGAGATCCTTCAGGCTTGGAAAGATTTCAGCGGTGTTCCACAGGAGCTTCAGCTTCCAAGCGCTCCAAAGCAGTTCCTTAACTACTTCACAGAGGACGATCGTCCACAGGCTAAGCTCGACAGAAACCTTGAGGGCGGTATGGCAGTTTCTATAGGCAGACTGAGAGAAGATTCACAGTATGACTATAAGTTCGTTTGCCTTTCACACAATACACTGAGAGGTGCGGCAGGCGGAGCAGTTCTGCTGGCTGAGCTTCTTGCAGCAAAGGGCTATTTTGACTAATATAACACATATATACGCACGAAAGGAGTGCTGTTTATGAAAAAGACTATTTTCACAGGTGCAGGCGTTGCTATCGTTACACCTATGAACGCTGACGGCTCTATCAACTTTGACAAGCTGGGCGAGCTTATCGATTTCAACATCGATAACGGCACCGACGCTATCATAATCTGCGGAACAACAGGCGAAAGTGCTACCATGACAGATGAGGAGCATATCGAGTGTATCCGCTATGCTGTTGAAAAGACAAATCACAGAATTCCTGTTATCGCAGGCACAGGCTCAAACCATACAGAGTATGCCGTAAACCTTTCTAAGAAGGCTGAGGAGCTTGGTGCTGACGCTCTGCTTTGTGTTACACCTTATTATAATAAGACTTCACAGGCAGGACTTATCGCACACTTCTCCGCTATCGCAAAGGCCGTTACACTGCCTATCATTCTTTACAACGTACCGTCAAGAACAGGCGTGAACATTCTTCCCGAGACCTGCCGTGAGCTTGCAAAGATAGACAATATCGTTGCTATCAAGGCAGCAAGCGGAAACATCAGCCAGATAACACAGGTGGCAGCTCTCTGCGGCGATGACCTTGATATCTATTCAGGCAACGACGATCAGATAGTTCCTATCATGGCTCTGGGCGGAAAGGGTGTTATCTCAGTTCTTTCCAACTGTATGCCATTTGAAACACATGAGATCACACAGCTCTGCCTTGATGGAAAGTACGAGGAAGCAAGAGAAAAGGTATTCAAGACCCTTGGTTTTGCAAAGGCACTTTTCAGCGACGTAAACCCTATCCCTGTCAAGGAAGCTCTTAATCTTATGGGCTTTGAGGTCGGCGAGTGCCGTCTGCCGCTTGTAAGAATGAGCGATGATAAGATAGAAAAGCTGAAAGCGTCAATGAACGCTCTCGGACTTATCAAGTAAAAAAAAATACAAAGGGCGGAGAAATTCGCCCTTTATGTTTACCGTTATAAAATTGTACTAATGTAAGGGTTGGCGTCCCCGACAGCCCAAACGCTGTCTTTGACATTATCACTTACGTTTATCTACAAATCAAAAAGAAAAGGAATGATATAAATGACAAAGGTCGCAATATGCGGTGCCTGCGGAAAAATGGGCAGGTTCATATATGACGTTATATCAGAGCGTGACGACTGCACAGTAAGCGCAGGTATCGACAAATTTGGCGAGGCTTATGCAGACTTCCCTGTAGTAAAAGAGCCTGCCGACCTGCCTGAAAAGCCTGATGTAATAATCGACTTCTCACACCCTTCCGCACTGGACGGACTTCTCAGCTATTGCCTTTCAAACGGCACTGCCCTTGTAATAGCTACCACAGGCTATACAGAAGAGGATACAGCGAAGATACACAAGGCTTCCGAGCAGATACCTGTTTTCTTCACATTCAACATGACCCTTGGTATCAATCTTCTTGCAAATCTTGCAAAAACTGCCGCAAAAGTTCTTGGCGGTCAGTATGATATCGAGATAATCGAGAAGCACCATAACCAGAAGATAGACGCTCCGTCAGGCACTGCTATCATGCTTGCAGACGCCATAAACGAGGAGCTTGACAACAAGTATCACTATGTTTACGATCGTCATTCTGTAAGAGCAAAGAGAGAAAAGACCGAGATCGGTATGCACTCTGTCCGTGGTGGCACTATTGTTGGCGAGCATGAGATAATCTTTGCAGGCAGAGATGAAGTTATCTCCCTCAAGCACGAAGCTCATTCAAAGCAGGTTTTCGCTGTGGGTGCAGTGAATGCAGGTGTTTTCCTTTGTGGAAAGCCGGCAGGACTTTACGCAATGAGCGATCTTCTTGCTTCACTTTAATTAAATATCAGATACAGTAGGCGTCCTTGACGTCCTGCTCTTTCGGAGATTTTTTTACACTCTCAGGCTGCTGTTTTATACGGCAGCCTTTTTTATACAAAAAAATAGCCGTGCGTGATTTTTTTCCGCACAGCCATTTCATTACATATTCTTATCAAGCTCCAAAGTCGTTTTCTCACGCTTTGTGAGCTTTTTCCATTGTGCCTTGTACTCTGCATAGACCATTTTCCACTCGGCTTCATCAGGAACATATCCACCGAAGCAGGTCTTTTCAAAAAGATCTATAAGACCGCCAAGCTCAACTTCACGCCTCTTAACAAGATATTCTCTTATCATTTCAGGCGTGTATCCCGATAGCTTATCATTAGAAGCTATGGTCAAAAGCCTTATCACCCGCCTGTAAAGCCTTATGACTCTGTCGCCGTAATCTCTGAATTTAAGTGACAGTCGGAAAAATACCTCGATAATTCTGTTAAGGAATACGAAAACCACAAGCACAAACGCTACACCGATAAACAGTGCGATCCTGCTGAAATAGCTTACAAAAGTTGAAACATCAAAGTTCGTACCGTTTGCACTGTAGTCACGCTGATAGCCCGGAACTGTCGGGTCAAAAGTCATCCAGCCAATGCCTGTGATAAAGACCTCTACAAAAGCATGAGCATGGCTATCTCTTACCACAAACTCTCCACGTTCATTCTTTTCATATGCTGCAAAGCCCTCAACATACCTTGCTGGAAGTCCCAGCATTCTCGCCATAAGCGTCATACTTGTGGCATAGTTCGTGCAGTTTCCGCGCTTGCTCGTGAAAAGAAAATATGCGATAGACTCATCGTCAGGCTCATACTCGTTATCGTAAACATAGCCGTTCTGCTCAAAATAATCCACAAGCGCCTGAGCTTTATCATAATCATTTTTGCAGTTTTCCGTTATGTTTTTCGCAAGAGCCTCCATTTTTCCACCTTTATCGTTATATGCAGAAACGTCTGTGTACAACGCATATATCTTATAAATATTCCGCACTTGCTTTGAGGTGACATCTCCGTTTGTCAAACCATAAGAAAGCAGCAGTTTGAACTGATTTTCGGTCATATCAAGATTTGCCGCAGTCTGTCTTTCGTTCTCCGTTTCAGGGATATACTCAAAGCTAATGCCAAGCTTATTTCCTGCGGTGTCATATGGTCTGTAGACCTCGCTGTGAGTTGTTTTGATATAAACGTTGTTTTCCCCTGGGGTTATCATGAGTGGGGCAGGGATATAGCTAGGAGTAAAGCTGTCGCTGAACTGATTCATGACTGCCTTTTCACTGAACAGATCATCAGGAAACTGTGACTTTTCCACGCCAAGATCCTTGCTGTAATCCTTGTCAGCAAGCGACTTTGCTATGCTGTAAACATAGCTCGGTGAGTTCACCTCATTGTCACCGTAAAGATGAACATTTTTGTCAAAATGAAAATTGTAGAAGCTATCGTCAGTCACCCACTTCTCGTTTCTGAAAAGGTCAAAGGCTTGTCTTCGGAGGTAAATGACCTGCTCATCAGAAGTTGTGGTGAAGTTGAAAAGTATCTCGCCCGTTGCGTCTGCGCCAAATCTTGGGGAAGACTCATCACTAAGGTTGTCATATGTGCCACTGCTTTTGATATTCACATCAAAGAAGTTGCTGTTTTTTTCAAGATAAGACGTCTTTGAGGAAGTCGGCATAAGCATCGCAAGCGCACCCACAAGGGTAACGAAAACCGCCGATGCCGCCACATAAGAGCCGTTTATAACAAGGTCATGCTTGCTCTCGTCTGAAACAAGTCTGCTGTGCACCATAAGTGCAATGAACACAGTGAGCATTATGGTTATGTCAAGAGTATCCATTGAGTCGGCACGCTTTCCGTAAATAAAAAACGGAAAAAGCACAACGAGCATCGTTCCAAAGCTTCTATAGCGCACAATGGTGAAATAATAAAGCACCGAAATGATAAAGAAGCCTAGTCCCACAAACAGAAAGTAGAAATATTCATCTATCTGACCTATCTCCTGCCTGTTTACATAAAACCAATTGATAAATGATTTTCCAGAATGTTCAAATCCGGCACGAAGAAGCTGAAAGCCCAAAAACAGCACTGCCACCATAAAGGCGGTATAGACAAGACCTCGCAGGACTTTTTTCGGCTTCAGCCACTCAAAAAGAGCGAACAGCAGACATTCATAGACCACATATCCAAAAGTATAAAGTCTGACATTGTCTACAAGATAGGTCTTAAAGATTATGTTCATGACCACTGCTCCAAGGAGCAGCGGCAAAGCATATTTTGAAAGAATATTCACAAGGGTGTTTTTTATCTGAGCAGTTTTAGTATTCAAAAGCCACACCCCCTATGTCATTTTACGAAACTCGAAAGTTTCGTCTACAAGCCACATATTTTCTGTCTGCTTATCAAGACCGCTAAGACATGTCACTACAAAAGAGCCGTTAAATTCTTCTATAAGAGAAGAAAATTCCCCCTGAGAAGTCGCCATGCAGGCTGTGAAGCAGATAGGAGCTGTCTTGCCTATCTCATGAGAAAAGGCAAAACGCTTTTCCTGCGGATATGGTGCTATTGCCGCAAGGTCGTTTTGAAGCTCTATTATATCACCTGCCTGCTTTATTTTCATGCTTTTCCAGCCGTCAAGATAATAATTATACTCACTCTCAAAGCCCTCCATGATAAGCATTGAAAGCATTGCAAGGCTCGCTTCGACTATATTATCAATATTCATAGCAAACATAGGGTCATGATTTTCGCTTGGTATATCAAGGAAAAACGCCTGACTTGAAGCCGTGACCTTTTCATCAAGGCGCACCATAAGCTCGTCACGCTTTGAAGAAAGCTTCCAGTTTATTCTTTTCAGCGGGTCGCCTATCTCATACTGTCTGTGGTCATAGCCCGGAACGCCTGTAAGACCAAGTGCATTTTCATCTGATTCGCTTTCGTTATCGTCAAATGAAGCGTTCTCGGAAGTTGCTTTAAGAAGCTCTGTTTGAGAGCCAGTGTCAGGGATATTCGGCATTATTTTTATTTTTCCCACGGCTTTTTCATAACGTGAACTGTCAAGGTGCAGGGTGATTATTCCAAGATAGTCATGCAAACGTATGCTTTTTATTTTCACTGTGCCAAGACCTGCATAACGTGTTTTCAGCTTAACGCTGACGCTTTGCTGTCTGCCGCCTGCCACGATAGTTTTAAATTCAAGTGGGCTTACAGCACCGATATTATCTGAACACTCTGCCGTTACCTCAACAACGCATGAGGGAATAATGCGTATTGCATTTAAAAGCATTATGTCAGCGTCAAACTCCTCGTTCTTTGCACTTATTTCTGTGGAAAGCTTTATGGCTGCCACAAGTTTACGCTTGGTAATGAGAAGTGCCGCAAGAGATATCACAAAGGCTATAGCTAAAAGATAAAGCACAAGCGTACCACCGCTTCCGTTTATATAAACTCTAAGCAGTATCGCCACAGCCACGCAGGTAAGATAACCTAAAAGATTTTTCATGGGGTCATATCCTCTATTTCTCTATTGCGTCAGGTGATTTTACTGTAAGAGCGATATTTTCAAGAGCTTCCCTTTCATTTTCAAAGGCGGATTTGCCTTTTGGAGAAAGCATAAGTCTATGTGCAAGAACGTCAGGCATAACAGCCTTGACATCATCTGGCATGACAAATCCTCTGCCCTGAACAAAGGCATAGGCTTTTGAAGCTTTGAGCAGTGCGATACTTCCACGGGGAGAAACGCCAAGCTTTACATAATCTGAATTTCTTGTTGCGGTAACAAGGCTCAGGATATATTTTCTCACGGAAAGCTCTGCGGTTACATTTTCAGCGTAGCCCATAAGCTCACGGACGTTTTCAAGGGTCATGACAGGCTGGATATTCTTTGCAAAGCCTGATCTTTCGGCTCTTGACATGATATCAAGCTCATCATCATATGAGGGATAGCCCATTGATATCTTCATAAGAAATCTATCCATTTGGGCTTCAGGCAAATGATAAGTGCCGTAAGTTTCCACTGGGTTTTGTGTGGCAAGCACCATAAATGGTGACGGAAGCTCATGAGTTTTACCGTCAATGGATATCTGATGTTCTTCCATGACTTCAAGCAAGCTTGACTGAGATTTTGGGGAGGCTCTGTTTATTTCGTCTGCCAAGAGGAAATTGCACATTGCCACACCCTCTTTATACTCAAGCTCATGAGTTTTCTGGTCTATCATAGAAAAGCCAACGATATCGGACGGCATAACGTCAGGGGTAAGCTGGATACGGTTATATTTGCCGTCTACTGACCTTGCAAGGGCTGATACAAGCTGAGTTTTGCCTACTCCAGGCACGTCCTCGATAAGAACATGACCGCCGCAAAGCATGGCTGTTATTATTTTAAGCACAGAGTCGGTCTTGCCGACGATAACTTTTTCGATATTATCTGTGAGAAGTTTTACCTTTTCGTTCAATTTTTTTATCCCCCTTTTTATCAGGTGTTCTGTTTGGTGTGAGCGATATCATTTTTCTTTTTAAAAGCACCACATTTTCGATACCTGTGGTATGCGGGAACATATCAACGGGCTGGATAAGCTGTGCTTTATAGCCTATTTTTGCAAGAAGCTTCAAATCACGCTCGAGAGTTTCTATTTTACAGGAAACGTAGACTATCTTTTCAGGTCTGAGTTTGCCCAAGGCTTCAACAAATTCTTCTGTTGTGCCTGCTCTTGGAGGGTCAAGGAAAACTGTATCACAGCTCTCACCTGCCTGCGCAAGCTTTGTCATGAACTCACCTGCGTCCTCATTATAAAACCTGATATTGTCAAGCTTATTGAGCTTGGCGTTTGAAACTGCGTCCTTTACGGCTTCGGCATTAAGCTCAACGCCTGCCACGTCTGCACCGCTTTTTGCAGCGATAAGACCGATAGTACCTGTTCCGCAATATGCGTCGATAACTTTATCGCCTTTTTTAAGCTCTGCACAGGAAACTGCTTTAGAATAGAGCTTTTCGGTCTGCTCGGGGTTTACCTGATAGAAAGAATGAGGTGAAATTCTGAACTTACAGCCGCACATCTCGTCGGTGATATAGCCTTTGCCATACATTATAATATCACGATCACCCAAAGTAAGAGGGGTTGTGCCTTTATTGATATTCTGAATGATAGTGGTTATATATGGGTGTTTCTCGGTAATAGCGTGGACGAAATTTTTCTTTGCAGGAAATATGGGGGTAGCTGTAACTAGCACGAGCATTACCTCGCCTGTTGTTTGGGATGTACGGATAAGGGTATGCTTAAGAAGACCCTGATCGCTTTCCTCGTTATATGGCAGGATTCGGAAGTCAGCCATAAGCTCTTTAAGGGTAGCGACTATTTGCTGTGCTCTTATATCCTCCAAAAAGCAATCGTCAGTTATTACCATGCTATGGGTAGAGGACTGATATACTCCTGAGACGATACGCTTTGAGCTATTGACCTTATAGACAGTTTGGACTTTATTGCGATAATTATAGGGGTCGTCCATAGTTATTATCTGCTGAGGTCTGCAAAAGCGGCTCAACATTCTATCGGCTTTTGCCTGCTTCCATTCTATTTGCTGGGCGTAGGCCTTATCCAACTGACAGCCGCCGCAGCGTTTAAAGCAGCTGCATTTTTTCTCGCCTGTTGACTTATCGATAGTGGTATGTTTATTCATCACATTTACTCTTTTCATTATGTATAAATTTTATTTTAAGTATACCATTTTATATGAACAATGTCAACAAACGTGGCTATAACATTTATATTTAGCAGTATGCTCATGGGGTATAGCTAAGATGTGTCGGTATAAATATTCAATTTTCAAGCTTCAGACGGAGTGCAGGAAGTGCTTTTCTGTGCGATCAGAACCTCTCATCGTGTTCACCTAACTCACGTTGACAAAATGTTTCCTCATACACTGTCGCTCCGCAAGGTTTCCGATTCGTGATGAAACCTCTTCTACTTATACACGAAAAGTGGGTATTTTGTTGCAGAAAAAATGCAACAATTGCAGAAATGTTGCCAAATTAAATTATAAATCATTTGTTTGCACAAATTTGGGGTGGGGGAATTGAGGAGATTGACGGGAAATTAATTCACTTTTTAAAATATGATTTCATAATTTTACAGATAGCAGTGTTGTTTTCTTTCTTAATATCTTCAAAAATTTCATTTGTAATTACATTTTTCAAAACTATATTTTCTTCCTTTTTTACAGCCTGAAAAACAGCACACACATTTCCGTCATACAGATACGCAAATGTCCTAACTTCTTTTTTATTTATTAAAGACGCATTTTGCTCAGTTACAAAATCTTTTATTATATTCTTTGGTATTGTATAAAATTTAAAATTCATTTTTCTAGTTACATCTTTAAGATTACAAGCAGATTTTGTTTTTACACATATTAACACCAATGATACATTACTAATGAACAAAAGAACGTCGCAAAAATAAGGAATGTAGCCATAGACTAGAAATATCGCAATATTAAAAATACCAATTAATAATATAAATACTGACGATAAAAAGAATTTATCATATTTAAACAAATATATTATGATTGCTATAGTCCAAATAAAAGCACATAGTATATTTAGAAACCTTAACCACTCAAGTGGACCATACTTTGCCGAGATGGCATAAACAACCAAAATGAGAATTATTACTATAAAAGCAATAAAAGTATAAAATAAAGGATATAAAATCTTTTCCTTTATTTTTAGCTTTTGGTTCACTTTTACAAAGTTAAAAGGATCAACTAAATCATCTTCGCCTAATTTACTGATATAACAATCATAATCAGCTAATTTTTTATATAAAAAATCACCAATTTTCTCTTTTTCGTGATTATCTATATAAGCCTTTAACTCTTTTCTTTCTTTAATATCAACGAATAAATATGCTTCATAAAATTTGCTGTAATCTAAAACCGGATTATCTAACAATTTTATTAGATCAACAATTTTTTTAATAGCCTTGTCAGCTTGACGATCACATTTGTTCATATCCAAAATTATTGTTTTTTGAAGCAGTTTAAAAATACTTACAACTACAAAAATAAGGATACTCGTATATATAGTATCCTTATCCAATGTAGGTAACAAAGCTACATATTCTTTCAAACTCATTATTTTATCCTCCTTGATGAAAACATTTTATTGTAAAGACTATTATAGCACTAATTATCTTATTTGTGGGGAAAATTTTTGTACACATAAGCAGAAATTTGAATAAAATATTATATTTTCATTACGATATATCACAATGCAATAGTAAAAAATTCAACACTTAAGAAAAGACAATATATACAACACATCTTAATATCCGTGACATACAGATTACTAACCATATTCTAACGTGGAGCGTGACTGCTTCTCTATGGTCTGCGCCACGTAGTAGCTCAGATTTCAACTCACACGCTCACGTGGAGCGTGACACTCTGATTTCTCCGTCCTCGTAGCCCTCTGTATATTTCAACTCACACGCTCACGTGGAGCGTGACTTAAATCTGCGGATCGCTGTTTCAATCGTACCATTTCAACTCACACGCTCACGTGGAGCGTGACACGCTGAACAACATTCCTGCAGAGCAGGCGGCAAATTTCAACTCACACGCTCACGTGGAGCGTGACTATGAGCGCCTGCGAGACGCACTAAGTCTGAACATTTCAACTCACACGCTCACGTGGAGCGTGACCGTGACATTTTATCCTTCTCGGCTTTGAAGAAGTCATTTCAACTCACACGCTCACGTGGAGCGTGACCTTATTGAATTTAAAAAATATTATCAGAGACTTATAATTTCAACTCACACGCTCACGTGGAGCGTGACCATAGCGGAATTTGTGGTTTTTCGTATCATTCACATTTCAACTCACACGCTCACGTGGAGCGTGACCAGGCAATGGATATTCACGCCGATTGTGACTACAATTTCAACTCACACGCTCACGTGGAGCGTGACCTTCGGAGGAATGACGGGGAATGACAATACTGTTCATTTCAACTCACACGCTCACGTGGAGCGTGACCTTTTTATTTCTGCGGTGACGTTTTCTTCGGTAAATTTCAACTCACACGCTCACGTGGAGCGTGACCAAATGATAGGGTCGGTCTGGTCAAGGGTTTTACATTTCAACTCACACGCTCACGTGGAGCGTGACTAATACATAATTAACATTGACAAACCCCTATTTATTTCAACTCACACGCTCACGTGGAGCGTGACGTTACAATTTTGTGCTAAATGTGGCAGGTGGTGGATTTTTATCCAGCAGGCAATCAGCGCAGCAAGCACGCCGCTGAATCCCAGCGTTAATAACATTTGCGGAGTAATCAGCGCATAACTTTCTGCCGGAGGGGTATCAATAATATTGGCAATCATCGAGCGGTCGATGACGATGCCGTAAGTCATTATGAAATATTGTGCAGCCGCGCCAACCAGAATAAACAGGCAGGCCAGTGGTCGATTAAGCCATAAGAAAGAGCTTAGTGTCAGGACAATATTAATCACGCTGAAAGCGACGACCGGCATCGACAAGAAAACCAGTACGTTATGCAGCGAATCCAGCGGCAGCGCCTGCAACACCTGTTTAAAAAAGGCAATATTCAGGCAGATAGAGATATAAAAAGCGGCCAACAATAGCCAGGCGAGTAAATTCAAAGAGGGTCTTTTTAGTAGGCGCTTCAACATCACGGTGTTTCCATCGAACAAAGTGCGCATATGCTCGCAAAGCAAAATTAAGCCAACCTTAAGTTCTTAAGGTTGGCTTTTATGTTTGCTGGATTAAGGGGAATTAATCTTTGCTTATTGGTGCATCTAAGGGATACGGGTTTTTATGTAGCCGGTTGTAATTCAGCGCATACATGGCGGTGATGACCATCAGGGTGACAAATGACCACATAACCTCTTTCGCTCCGGACCCCACCACGGCCCAGATGCAGTAGAGGAAGGCAATGGTAGTAACTGCCAGATATGCCGGGCGTGCTTTACCAAAGTGACCGTGTCCGAGCAGCAGTAACGCCGCACAGGTGTAAAGATATGGCACCAGTGTAAAGATGACCGAGACGGAAGAAACCAGACCGAACTCTTTGGTCGCGTTTGGTGAAATGCTGCTGAGCTGGAAGATGGTCATCAAAATACCGACGATAATCAGCCCCGCCACTGGCGTACCCGCTTTATTTACACGGGCAAAAATCGGTGGGAACAGTCCGTCATCGGCAGCGGCTTTCGCCGTTTGACCCGCCAGCAACGTCCAGCCGCCCAGTGAACCTAAGCAACCCGCAGCTGCGCAGAAGGAAACAATGGCCCCGGCGGTGTCACCCAACGCCATCCGTGCGGCATCACCGAATGGCGAAGCAGAAACGCGCAGTGCGGCATTAGGGATCATCCCCATAATCGCGGTGGTAGAAAGTACATAGCAAACGGCGGCAATCAATACCCCACCAATGGTGGCGATAGGGACATTGCGTTTCGGGTTTTTCACCACACCTGCGGCAACGGAGGCACTTTCCACACCGATGAACGACCACAGCGTAACGTTAAGGGTACTTTGAATTGCACCGAAGGTGCCCAGGCCGCTGACGTTCCATGCCGCCATATAGGTTTCACCACGGAACCAGAACCAGCCAAATACGGCAATCCCGACGATGGGGATCAGCGCCAGCACGGTGGCAACTGCCTGCACACGGGTGATCATTTTCGGACCGACAATGTTCAGCAGGACGAAGATCCACAGCACCACGACGCAGGTGATGGTTAATACCAATGGATCTTTCAGAATCGGGAAGAAGTAACTTAAATATCCTACGCCAATGACCACCATGGCGATATTGCCGATCCAGCAGGCCAGCCAGTAGAGGACGTTGGTTTGATAACCGAGAAACGGGCCAAAGCAGCGGCGGGCGTAAGCGTAAGAACCACCAGGACTTGGGTCGAGGAACGACATTTTGGCGTATACCATCGAGAGCCCCAGTGCACCGATAATCGTCACCAACCATCCATAAATGGCAATCCCGCCAGTAGAGGCCAGGTTTGCAGGTAACAGAAAAACACCTGACCCCATAATATTCCCCGACACCATCAGGGTGACGGGGATTAAGCCCACTTTGTGAGCATCAGCATCCGAAGACATAATTAAACTCCTGCGAAGGCGAGCTTCGTGACAATAAATTACGTCATATCATACGCCTGCATTCGATAGTTGAATTATTATCGACCGGGTTATCGCTGATGCCGTTATTAATATAGCTCTTCGTTAAGGTTAAAAATCAGGCGACAGTGCGTTCTCTGTGCTGACTAACATAATGCAGCGGCGTCATACCGTAGAAGTCTTTAAAGACAGAAATAAAGTACGACGTACTGTTGTAGCCGCAGGACTGTGATACCTGAGAGATATTTTTACCGTCCATCATTAATTCATTTACGGCATAACGCATGCGGCAGGTGGTGATTATTTGGCTATAACTGGTGTTTTCGCTTTTCAACTTTTTCTTTAACAGACTTGGGCTAAGACATAAACAACTGGCTACCATACTAAGATTCCAGTCTTTGTGAATATCGCTTTCAATAATTTGATAAACGCTGTCACTTACACAATTACGTAACATATACATCATTAATGAAACGAATTTTTTACTGTCGAGAAAACGGGATAGCACCGTGAATAATAATGCGCGTGTTCGTTCCTTTTCTGACTCAGTTTCTGCGGGCATCATGCTGTGTTGCGCGGCAACGCGAAAGACGTCTGGCGTCAGGCATGGCAGGGTGAGTATGGGCGTAGCGCTACGTTGCCATACTGGTATTTGCGAGAGATCTTTATTCAGAAACCGGAGGTAATCTTTGATGATGTCGTGACTAATATGAGCAACCAAAGTGTTGTTAAGAGAGGAGACGTCGATAATATTATTTTCACAATTTAATAACGCCATATGGTTAGCTTTAAGGCTAATAGGTTCTTTCCCATTCACCCTTATCCAGACATCTTTTTCAGTCAATAAAACAATACAAGGTTGGTCGCTGCAAATCCTCATACATGTACTCCTGAGTGCGAATAAAAGACCAGTTCTCGCTAAAGCAAAGCGATACCGGGAAATGGTTATATAATTGTATGATGAATATAAACATGCATAAAAATAACGAGTTTTACTAATATTACAAATTTTTATAGTAATTTCTCATGTACATATTTTTTTACAGGATAAATAACAGGCAAAAAAAAGCGCGGGGTGGGGCCGCGCAAAAAGTATGACATTTTTGTTTGCAGCAATTTTTATGAAAACGTTGCCATACTCAAAAGGCCTAAGGCCAGGCGGCGTAATGTTATTTAAACAATTACGCCTTCAGCGGAATAGTGGTTACGCTTTCACACACATAACGTGGTAAATACCGTCAATAATTTCAGTCCCTTCAGTTTCGTGTTCAAATCCAGGGAAATGGTGGTCCCAGGATTGCAGCGAGCGTAAATAACTTACTTGCGGACTGTTTTTATCGCCGAAGTTTTCACCAGACAGCAGCATCGGGATACCTGGCGGATACGGGATAACTGAGTTTGCCGCGATGCGTCCTGGCAGATTTTCAATGGATACCAGTTCGACATTGTTGTCGACAATCGCGTTGTACGCTTCACGCGGGGTGACTTCCGCCACCGGCAGGCCGGAATAGGCTTCGTTCAACCGTGCGCCAGGGTTGTTTTCTTTCAGCCAGGCAAACATGGTGTCACCCAGATCGTGAATCCCCATGTTCGCGTAAGTGTCAGGATATTGTTCAACAAGTTCCGGCATCACCTGCGCCAGCGGTGTGTTGGCGTCATAGTGGCGTTTGAAGGAGCAAAGGGTGTTAACCAGAGTTCCCCATTTCCCACGGGTTACGCCCATAGAGAACAGGAACATAATTTGGAAGTCAGTGGTGCGGGTAGGTACAATGCCGTGGCGACCAAGCCAGGCAGTGACCAGCGCCGCCGGAACACCGGTTTCTTCCAGTTCACCATCTTCACCCATTCCCGGAGCAAGGATGCTGACTTTAATCGGGTCGAGCATACTCCAGTTATCCGGAATATCTTTGAAGCCGTGCCAGCTTTCGCCCGGATGCATTACCCAGCAGTCCTGAACGGTGGTCAGCAGTTTGGTTGGTGCGTCAGCAAAGTCATAGGTTTTGCCGGTTTGTGGGTCGGTGACGACTTCTTTGTTCCACGGTTTGAAGAACCAGCTACCGTCAGCGGTGAACTCTTTATATAGCCGCGCCATCGCCTGACGGAAATCAACCGCTTCGTCAATCACTTCCTGTGTCAGTGACAGGCCGCTGTTGCCGTCCATCATCGACACCGCCACGTCGTTGGATGCGCAGATGGCATACAGCGGGGAGGTGGTGGCATGCATCATGTAGGCCTGGTTGAAGCGGGAGAAGTTAATCGCCCCACGACCTTCACGTACATGAATATAAGAAGCCTGTGACAGCGCATTCAGCAGTTTGTGGGTGGAGTGGGTGGCGAAAACGGTAGGACCGTTGTGATCGCCAGGTTCGCCGCGCATGGCATAGTGATCGGCATAGATCGGGTTGAAACGTGCATAGCCGTACCAGGCTTCGTCAAAGTGCAGACGATCGGAGGTTTTTTCCAGCAGATCCTGCGCTTCTTTAGCGTTATAACACACGCCGTCATAGGTGCAGTTGGTCACCACGCAGTAAGACGGTTTTTGCCCGGCTTTGTCTTTGGTCAGCGGGCTTTCACTGATTTTCTTCTGCAAGGTTTCAGGTTGCATTTCCTGCGGATAGATTGGCCCGATAATGCCGTAGCGGTTGCGGCTTGGCACCATATAGACCGGTTTCGCGCCTGTCAGCATCAAACCTTGTTCGATGGATTTATGGCAGTTACGGTCAACGACCACGACATCGTTATCGGTCATGCAAGCCTGCATGATGGTGCGGTTAGAGCCGGAAGTACCGACGACTACCGACCAGGAGCGATCGGCACCAAATACGCGTGCGGCATATTTTTCGCTTTCGCCAAATGCGCCAGTATGGTCAAGCAAAGAACCGAGGGAAGTTCGTTCGATGCCCATGTCGGTGCGGAACAGGTTTTCACCATAGTAGTCATGGTAGAAACGTCCGGCGGGTGTTTTGGTAAAACCAACGCCGCCCTGGTGGCCTGGCGCTGCCCAGGAATATTCATGGATGTCACTATATTTCATCAGCGCGCTGAACAGTGGCGGCAACAGCTGCTGGCGGTAGCGGGTCATCGCGGCAACGGCGCGTCCGGCGATAAAGTCGGCGGTATCTTCCAGAATCCAGGCGAATTCATCGACAAGCTCCAGCAGGTCGCGATCCATTGCGGCGAGGGCTTTTTCCCGATCGCCCAACAGGAAGACCGGCACGTTTTGTTGGCGCTCATGAAGCTTACCGATCAATTGTCTGACGTTTTGATGTTCGTCCGGATGTTCCATTTGATAGCTGAACATCAGGCAGTCAATGGCTTCGTTTGAAGAGAGAATGGCAAAACCATCATCAAAGGAGGTGGATTTAATCACGGTAACATTTTGCTGGCTTAAAGCATCTGCCAGACGCTCAACGGCGTTACCGACCCAGGTGTCTTGATGGAGAAACTCGCTTTCAACAATTAATACTTTCATCATTGCTTACCCGGTTATGAAGGAATCTTCGTTGCGGGCAAGTATCTTCCGGCCTTTTCGGGCTGTAAAGCGCGTGAAAAACAAACATTTTTGAAATATTTAGTTTTATAAACAATACGTTATGTGATTATTTTAAATTATTTTCACTGCTTATTATCGACGGCTAAACTATTTTTTTGGCTGATACTGATATCGTCTTTAGCCGGGAAACGTCTGGCGGCGCTGTTGGCTAAGTTTGCGGTATTGTTGCGGCGACATGCCGACATATTTGCCGAACGTGCTGTAAAAACGACTACTTGAACGAAAGCCTGCCGTCAGGGCAATATCGAGAATACTTTTATCGGTATCGCTCAGTAACGCGCGAACGTGGTTGATGCGCATCGCGGTAATGTACTGTTTCATCGTCAATTGCATGACCCGCTGGAATATCCCCATTGCATAGTTGGCGTTAAGTTTGACGTGCTCAGCCACATCGTTGATGGTCAGCGCCTGATCATAGTTTTCGGCAATAAAGCCCAGCATCTGGCTAACATAAAATTGCGCATGGCGCGAGACGCTGTTTTTGTGTGTGCGCGAGGTTTTATTGACCAGAATCGGTTCCCAGCCAGAGAGGCTAAATCGCTTGAGCATCAGGCCAATTTCATCAATGGCGAGCTGGCGAATTTGCTCGTTCGGACTGTTTAATTCCTGCTGCCAGCGGCGCACTTCAAACGGGCTAAGTTGCTGTGTGGCCAGTGATTTGATCACCATGCCGTGAGTGACGTGGTTAATCAGGTCTTTATCCAGCGGCCAGGAGAGAAACAGATGCATCGGCAGATTAAAAATCGCCATGCTCTGACAGGTTCCGGTATCTGTTAGTTGGTGCGGTGTACAGGCCCAGAACAGCGTGATATGACCCTGATTGATATTCACTTTTTCATTGTTGATCAGGTATTCCACATCGCCATCGAAAGGCACATTCACTTCGACCTGACCATGCCAGTGGCTGGTGGGCATGATATGCGGTGCGCGAAACTCAATCTCCATCCGCTGGTATTCCGAATACAGCGACAGCGGGCTGCGGGTCTGTTTTTCGTCGCTGCTGCACATAAACGTATCTGTATTCATGGATGGCTCTCTTTCCTGGAATATCAGAATTATGGCAGGAGTGAGGGAGGATGACTGCGAGTGGGAGCACGGTTTTCACCCTCTTCCCAGAGGGGCGAGGGGACTCTCCGAGTATCATGAGGCCGAAAACTCTGCTTTTCAGGTAATTTATTCCCATAAACTCAGATTTACTGCTGCTTCACGCAGGATCTGAGTTTATGGGAATGCTCAACCTGGAAGCCGGAGGTTTTCTGCAGATTCGCCTGCCATGATGAAGTTATTCAAGCAAGCCAGGAGATCTGCATGATGTCTGCACCCAAAATTACATTTATCGGCGCTGGTTCGACGATTTTCGTTAAAAATATTCTTGGTGATGTGTTCCATCGCGAGGCGCTGAAAACGGCGCATATTGCCCTGATGGACATTGACCCCACCCGCCTGGAAGAGTCGCATATTGTGGTGCGTAAGCTGATGGATTCAGCAGGGGCCAGCGGCAAAATCACCTGCCACACCCAACAGAAAGAAGCCTTAGAGGATGCCGATTTTGTCGTGGTGGCATTTCAGATTGGCGGTTATGAACCTTGCACGGTGACTGATTTCGAGGTCTGTAAGCGGCATGGTCTGGAACAAACCATTGCCGATACGTTGGGGCCGGGCGGTATTATGCGCGCGCTACGTACCATTCCGCATCTGTGGCAAATTTGCGAGGACATGACGGAAGTCTGCCCCGATGCCACCATGCTCAACTATGTTAACCCAATGGCGATGAATACCTGGGCGATGTATGCCCGCTATCCGCATATCAAACAGGTCGGGCTGTGCCATTCGGTGCAGGGAACGGCGGAAGAGTTGGCGCGTGACCTCAATATCGACCCAGCTACGCTGCGTTACCGTTGCGCAGGTATCAACCATATGGCGTTTTACCTGGAGCTGGAGCGCAAAACCGCCGACGGCAGTTATGTGAATCTCTACCCGGAACTGCTGGCGGCTTATGAAGCAGGGCAGGCACCGAAGCCGAATATTCATGGCAATACTCGCTGCCAGAATATTGTGCGCTACGAAATGTTCAAAAAGCTGGGCTATTTCGTCACGGAATCGTCAGAACATTTTGCTGAGTACACACCGTGGTTTATTAAGCCAGGTCGTGAGGATTTGATTGAGCGTTATAAAGTACCGCTGGATGAGTACCCGAAACGCTGCGTCGAGCAGCTGGCGAACTGGCATAAAGAGCTGGAGGAGTATAAAAAAGCCTCCCGGATTGATATTAAACCGTCACGGGAATATGCCAGCACAATCATGAACGCTATCTGGACTGGCGAGCCGAGTGTGATTTACGGCAACGTCCGTAACGATGGTTTGATTGATAACCTGCCACAAGGATGTTGCGTGGAAGTAGCCTGTCTGGTTGATGCTAATGGCATTCAGCCGACCAAAGTTGGTACGCTACCTTCGCATCTGGCCGCCCTGATGCAAACCAACATCAACGTACAGACGCTGCTGACCGAAGCTATTCTTACGGAAAATCGCGACCGTGTTTACCACGCCGCGATGATGGACCCGCATACTGCCGCCGTGCTGGGCATTGACGAAATATATGCTCTTGTTGACGACCTGATTGCCGCCCACGGCGACTGGCTGCCAGGCTGGTTGCACCGTTAAAACGCGACTAAACGCTACTGCGCCGGGGGATTTATTCCGGCGCACACCTCTGACGATACCAATAACAGAAGGCGGGCGTTGGTAACAGCGACCCGATACCCTATGAGCATTTCAATGACTACAAAACTCAGTTATGGATTTGGAGCGTTCGGGAAGGATTTTGCGATCGGCATTGTGTATATGTACCTCATGTATTACTACACCGATGTCGTCGGGCTGTCTGTGGGTTTGGTCGGTACTTTGTTTCTGGTGGCGAGGATCTGGGATGCTATTAACGATCCGATTATGGGATGGATTGTAAATGCTACGCGATCGCGATGGGGTAAGTTCAAACCCTGGATCCTGATCGGTACGTTGGCAAACTCTGTAATCTTATTTCTCCTCTTTAGTGCGCATCTGTTTGAAGGTACTACTCAGATTGTCTTTGTTTGCGTGACCTACATCCTCTGGGGCATGACTTACACCATTATGGATATTCCCTTCTGGTCGCTGGTTCCAACCATAACGCTCGATAAACGTGAGCGCGAACAACTGGTTCCTTATCCGCGTTTTTTTGCCAGTCTGGCAGGCTTTGTTACGGCAGGTGTGACGCTACCATTTGTTAATTATGTCGGCGGTGGCGATCGGGGATTTGGCTTTCAGATGTTCACTCTGGTACTGATCGCCTTTTTTATTGTTTCAACCATCATCACTCTGCGCAATGTGCATGAAGTCTTTTCGTCAGACAATCAACCGTCTGCTGAAGGAAGCCATCTGACACTTAAAGCCATCGTTGCGCTAATTTATAAAAACGATCAGCTTTCATGCCTCTTGGGTATGGCTCTTGCTTATAATGTAGCCAGCAACATTATTACCGGCTTTGCTATCTATTATTTCTCATATGTTATCGGTGATGCGGATTTGTTC
>ERZ773175.544-NODE-544-length-25161-cov-12.439696_pt1 | contig 25161 bp, 20 predicted proteins | sample MGYA00581004_ERZ773175 | MGnify/ENA primary metagenome ERZ773175 (study PRJEB29015, sample SAMEA2737834) | human gut metagenome | biome: human gut; feature: human-associated habitat; material: faeces | place: China | collected 2012 ...
TCGGAGATATTAGGTTTGTTACGATTCAATACACGGGTAGTAGAAAGGGAAAACGGTGCCCACTTATAACAAGAGCTAAAACCCAGTGCCTACCTATTTTATATATTATATATCTTTATGCTCAAATTCTGCCGCGTATACTTCTACGCGTCCAACTCCTCCCTCCTAACGGTTTTCTCTTTTCGCTATATCAAAAAACCGATAACGTATCATGTCGCATTTTCGATATTACCGCTCGCAAAATTGGTGGAGGGGGTATCGGGATTTTTTTTATAATATATACAAAGAACGGCGTAAGGGACGCCGGATAAAAGGAAGCTCTGAAAAGGAGGAGGACGGTATGGCACAGAAAGGCGAGACCTTGGTCGAAGTAAAAGACCTTTGCAAAAACTTCGGCGTGACGATCGCACTGTCCCATGTGGATTTTGTTGTCAAAACCGGTGAAATTCGCGGCCTGATCGGTGAGAACGGTTCTGGTAAATCAACAGTATCTTCCATCATTGCAGGTATGCAGCCGGCCAGCAGCGGCGAGATGTTCTACAAGGGCAAACCGTGGAAACCCGCTACCATGCTGGAAGCGCAGAAAGCCGGTATCGGCATGATTGTGCAGGAGGCAGGCACGATTGCAAACATCTCAGTAGCTGAGAATATTTTCCTTGGCAACTATGATAAGTTCAAAAAGGGCCCCATCATCAACAAGGTGGCCATGATCTCTGAAGCCCGCAAGGCACTGGAAAAGATCGGCGTAACCAACATCAACCCTGCGCTGCCCGCCCGCCACTATGACATGCAGGAACGCAAGCTCATCGAGATCGCCAAGTGCATGTACAACGACCCCGAACTGCTGATCGTGGACGAAACCACCACCGCACTTTCCCAGAGCGGCCGTGACATCATCTACCGCATCATGCACGAGATGGCCGATGCCGGCAAGGCGGTTATGATCATCAGCCACGACCTGAACGAAATGATGGAACAATGCAGCACCCTGACGGTTCTGCGCGACGGCGTGATCATTGACAACATTGAAAAAGAAAACTTTGATCCCGACGATATCAAACAGAAGATGGTCGGCCGTGAGATCAAAGGCCACTACTACCGCGTGGACAATGATGGCTACAGTGATGAAGTTGTGCTGAAAGCCGACTGCATCACCACCATGGAAAGTCTGCTCTGCTTCGATTTGGAGCTGCACAAGCAGGAGATCTTGGGCATCGGTGGTCTGTCTGACTGTGGCATGCACACCCTGGGCCGGGCACTGTACGGCCTGGACGAGATCGTAGACGGCGAAGTGGTGCTGCCCAAGACCGGCGTGAAGATCAAGAACGCACAGGTTGCTTTCCGCAACAGCATGGGTTACGTTTCTAAGAACCGCGACACCGAAAGCTTGGAACTGAACGCTTCGATTTTTGCCAATATCGCCTCTACCGGTTATGACAAAAACAACATCGGCCCCTTCATCCTGCCCTGGAAAGAAAAAGCCTACGTGGACAAGCAGATCAAGGCGCTGCAGATCAAGTGCCAGAATGCTTACCAGCCGGTGCGCGCACTTTCCGGCGGCAACAAGCAGAAAGTCGTCTTCGGCAAATGGTGCGCTGACGATGCAGACGTTCTGATTCTGGACTGCCCCACCCGCGGCGTTGACATCGGCGTTAAAGCCGCTATGTACCAGCTGATTTACGATATGAAGAAGCAGGGCAAATCTATCATCATGATTTCTGAAGAGCTGCCCGAACTGATGGGCATGTGCGACCGCCTGCTGATCATGCGCGACGGTGCCGTTTCCGGCGAGTTTTACCGCAAGGACGGCTATAATGACCGCGAACTGATCGAGCGGATGATTTAACGGAAGGAGGCAGCAGCCATGGAAGCAACAAAACAGACCAAAATGACCAAAGAGGATCTGCACCTTTCCTGGAAAGACAAACTCAACATCATCCGGGATAACCGCTACTTCCTCATGCTGTTCCCCATTGTAATGCTGGCGGTCATGATCCTGATCTTCGGCGTTGCAACGGCGGGACGGTTCTTCAAACTCTCCGTCATGAAAGGCATCCTGAGCCAGGCCATCATCATTGGTACCTGCGCAACGGGCGTTGCCTTTATCTACTCCAACGGCAACCTGGATATCTCCATCGGTGCGGTGCTTGGCCTTGCCGCCACACTGGGCGTTAAGGCTTATAACGTAACACAGTCCGTTGTTGTCATGATTTTGGCAACGGTAGCCGTGGCCCTGGGCCTGATGGCGTTCAACTGCACGATGTCCGTTGTGTGCAACATCAAAACCATCACCGTTGCCATCGTGGTTACCCAGATTTACGGCGCAATCAGCACCCTGCTGATCGGCGGCAGCGGCAAGATCGACCTTGATATGAGCGTTGCCGCTATGCTGGAAGACGGCGGCTTCCGTTACGTTGCATTCTTCGGGTACTTTATCTTCTGCGTGGTCATTTACCACTTTACCCGCATTGGCCGTGAGTTGCGGTTCCTGGGCGGCAACGAAAACTGCGCCGCACAGACCGGCATCTCCAACTCTCGTGCAACCTACATCAGTTTCCTGATGACCGGCGTTGGCGTTGGCCTGGCCGCCGTGTTTAGTGTGATCGATGTTTCCGCAGTCAGCGTTGAGACTGGCAGTGGCCTTGGCATGGATGTTATGCTGGCAACCGTTCTGGGCGGCATGTCCATTTTCGGCGGTTCCCGCTCCAATGCTTACGCTGGCCTGCTGGGCGCTTTGACCGTTGCAGCCCTGAACAAGGGCCTGCTGATGGTCGGTGTTTCCAGTGCATTCATCCAGGGCATCCGCGGCGTGATCTTCCTGCTGCTGGTCTGGATGAACAGCGAACGCCAGAATCTGCTGCCTTCCCGCGTGCAGTTCTGATTCCCCACTGCAAAATTGTATATCGGGTGCCTGGCACCCTTGAACACACATGAAAAACAAATTCAAAGGAGAAAACACCATGAAAAAGAGCAAACTGTTCCAGTCCGCGCTTTCGCTGATGCTGGTTGGCGGCATGCTGACCGCCTGCGGCAGCTCCGCTTCCTCCACTGCAGCTTCCACCGCCGCCGCTACCGGCAGTGACAGCGCTGCTGCCTCCACCGCTTCTGACTCCGCTACACCGGCTGCTACCAAGCAGTACGTTATCGGCATTGCCGAAGCCCAGGCCAACGACGAAGTTACCACCCGCCGCGCTTACCTGGAAGATTTCATCGCCCCCACCTACAACGTCAAGTTTATCTTCTCCGAGACCCTGAAGGACGATGCAGCCACCAAGACCTTTATTGAAAACTGCATCGACTCCGGCGCAGACGCCATCATCGATATGAAGTCTGTCTCCGGTCAGATGGCTCAGCTCTGCATGGATAACGGCCTGGTTTACACCATCAACGGCAACTACACCCAGCATCCGGAGCTGCTCACAACTGATTATACCAACTTTGCAGGTTGCATCGGCGCTAACAACGCACAGGTCGGTTCCCTGTTTGGAGACTGGCTGGAGGAGAATGCCAGCGAGGACGGCAGCGAAGGCTTCCTGATTTCCACCAGCCTGGCTGCCCAGGGCAACACCCAGCACGTTGAGATCACCCGCGCTATCCTGGAAGGTCTGCAGCAGAAGTACGGCATCACCTATACCAAGAGCATCGATGACCTGATCGCTTCCAGCGAAACCACCAATGTCGAGAACGATAAAAACATCCTGATCACCCTGTACCCCGGCTCCCCCAACAAGGATACCTGGCTGCCCGGCATCTCCACCCTGCTGCAGACCGGCAACTACAAGATGTTCATGAGCTCCGGCCAGACCTACAACCAGAGCGCTACCGTGGTTGACGAAGTGGAAAAGAGCTTCGGCATCAACATCAAGGTTGCCAGCGTTGGCGCCCTGGGCACCACCCTGGAAACCGCATTCAACACCAAAGACTCTTCCGGCAACTCCAGCGTTGACCTGGTTGCTATCAAGGCTGTTTCTACCCAGACCGCAGCTATGTTTGCCGCTACCTACAACGCACTGGTTTCCGGTGCGGAGTGCCGCGCCTGCCGCGGCGAAGACGGCCTGCCCGTTTACTTCACCTTCAACTTCATCCCCATCACCAGCGCTGAGCAGCTGACTGAAATGTCCGGCTGGGATGCAAAAGAAACCGGCAACTGGATTGCCAACAAGGACTTCGTTGATCAGATGCTCGTTACCGTCAACCCTGACGTTACTTCTGATGACATCAATGCCATCATGCAGAGCCTGAGCTATGAAAAGATTAAAGAGATGATGGGCTGATCCCCGCAAAAGGTCTGCGGCGGCACGCCTGAACGGATAAGGAGAGAAAAACAATGAGCAACTGGCAATCCTTTAAGAAAAAACACGTTCTGCTCATGAACGCTGCATTTACTGTGGCAATTCCGGCAGCGGTGTGGCTTATCATGGAGCTGCTGAACCTCGCCTTCTGCGGCGTGCACACCCTGAATTCCACGGTAGACTACACCACCCTGATGCGCAACCTGGTCACGTCCTTCTGCTTTGCGCTGGGCCTAAACTGCAACCTTCCCGTTGGCCGTATGGATACTTCCACCGGCTCCCAGATGTACCTGGCCTGTATCATTGGCGGTAACATCGCGCTGTCCCTGAACCTTGGCGGTGTTGGCGTTCTGGTTTTCAGCATGGTATTCGGCATGCTGGCCGGCGGTTTCGTTGGCTTCCTGTTCATCAACATGCGCATCTTGCCCATGGTTCTCGGCCTTGGCATCTCGCTGGTTTACGAGTGCATCTCTTTCAGCATGTACAACCAGCAGGGCCTGAACCTGTTTGGTAAGCCGGGTGTTTCCATCCTGTCCAACTGGGGCTTCATCATCGTTGTTACCCTGCTGGTCATGCTGGTTATGACCTACCTGTTCCAGTACAGCGGCTTTGGTTACAATCGCCGCGCCATCCAGGGCAACCAGAAGCTGGCCCACGATGCAGGCATCAACATCTACAAGAACGCTTTCCTGTGCTACGTTGCAGCCGGTGCGCTGGTTGCCATCGCCGGTGTGTTTGACACCGCCTACAAAAGCAGCCTGGTCCCTGTGCTGGGCATGAACTCCAACAGCACCGTGTTCGCCAACATGTTCCCCATGGCAGTCGGCGTTTGGCTGGCTAAAAAATCCAACCCGGTGGTTGGCATCCTGGCTGGCTCCCTGAGCGTACAGTTCCTGATCCTTGGCCTGGCAAAGTTCACTGCCATCGGCGTCAGCGATTATATGCAGACCTGCATCAAGTACAGCGTATGGCTGATTTTTATGATCTACCGTATGAACGAAGACAAGTTCGACCACATCAAAGCAAAGCATGCACGCATCGCATTGGCTCGTAAGACCCGCGCACAGCGCGCCGTTGCGGCATAACCAAACATCAGCGGCGCGGGTCAAAAAAGGCCCGCGCCTCATTTTTTAGTTAGGAGGGAGGAAGTAGGAGGGGAAGAAAATTAGGAATTAGAAATTAGCAATGAGTAATTTAAGGCGGGACAAGACAACCTCCAAAACAACCTCCAATTTCTAATTTCTCATTGAAACAAACTCCTGCCTACCCCCAGAGGTGCTTTATGAAACATTACAATTTTTTATTTCTGATGGCCGACCAGATCCGCACGGCAACGCTGGAGGGGATGGGGGATGGCATCCAGACCCCTAACCTGCGCCGCCTGATGGACGAAAGCGTGCTGTTTACCCGTGCATCCTGCACCAGCCCGCTCTGCACGCCCAGCCGGGCATCACTGGCAACGGGGCGTTATCCCAGCCGCTGCGGCGTGCCCATCCATGATGCGGTGCTGCCGCCGGAGCAGCCTACTTTCTATCAGGCCCTGCGGGACAGCGGCTACCGTGTTGGCATTGTGGGCAAGACTGACCTGCATAAGCGCGATACATACTGCGGCGTAAAGGGCGACCTGCCCAGTATGTACCATTACGGCTTTACCGACCCGGTGGAGACCGAGGGCAAAATGAACAGCGCCTGGTACGGTACCAACCCGGACGGCAGCATCTATCCCATGGGTCCCTATCAGAAATACCTGATGGATAAAGACCCGGAGCTGATGCGCACCCTGGAAAAAGATTACCGCAGCTATATGCGCCAGAAGCCCCGCTATTACGCCCAGCCCAGCGTGCTGCCGGATGAGGTGTTCCTGGATACCTTCATTGGTGAAAAATCCCTGGAATGGCTGAACGAACACGATAACACCGGTGCCCCTTGGCACCTGACCGTCAGCTTTGCCGGGCCGCACAACCCCTGGGATCCCCCGAAGGAGGATTATGACGCTGTGGGCGATACCCTGTGGCCGGATCCCATCCCCAATGATATGGAAGGCAAGCCCGCCTGGATCCGCCGGCGCGCGGCCCAGCAGACCGGCGGCATGACCCAGGCTGATCTGCAGCAGGTCAAACGTTGCTACGCCGGCAGCGTGCGGGTCATCGACCGGTGGATCGGCAAACTGCTGGACTGGCTGGAAACCTCCGGCCATAAGGATGATACGATCGTCATCTTCTGCGCCGACCACGGCGAGCTGCTGGGCGACCACGGCCTGTTGGAAAAGAGCTGCATGTACGAAGGCTGCCTGCGCATCCCCCTGTTGGTTCACCTGCCGGGTATGACCCAGCGGCGGGACAGTGATGCCCTGGCTGAATTGATGGACCTGGCTCCCACCTGTCTGGAACTGGCCGGTGCGGATTGGAACCGCCGCGAGATGGACGCGGTTTCCCTGGTGCCGGTGCTGAACGGCAGCACCGAACCCCTGCGCCCCGTGCAGCGCAGCGAACTGCACAATTGCACCATGCTGTTTGACGGCCGCTACAAGTGGATCCGCAGCTATAACGACACTGATGAGCTGTATGACCTGGAAACCGACCCCCAGGAGTTGCACAACGTCATCAACGAACACCCGGAAGTGCTGAACCGCATGCGTCCCTACAGCTTCCGCCATTGATCTGTAATAGATAAGGAGAACCAACCATGAAAGCATTGATGGTCATGTATGACTCCCTGCGCCGGGATCTGCTGAGCGTGTACGGCGGCCCCATCCCGGCCCCCAACTTTGAGCGTCTGGCAGCCCATACCGTCTGCTTTGACAAAAGCTATGTGGGCAGTCTGCCCTGCATGCCTGCCCGCAGAGAGCTGCACACCGGCCGCTATAACTTCCTGCACCGCAGCTGGGGCCCCATGGAACCGTATGATGATTCCATGCCGGAAATCCTGAAAAAGCACGGCATCCACAGCCGCCTTGCTACCGACCATTACCATTATGTCGAGGATGGCGGCTGCACCTATCACAGCCGTTATTCCAGCTGGAGCTGCTACCGTGGCCAGGAAAGTGATAACTGGGTGGCCGATCTGGCCCCCACCCCCACCGAGTTTGCACCCAACCAGCTCAGCCCTGAAGGAGCAACCGGCACGCTGCGTGAAATGCGCCGCCATGGCGGCTGGCAGAACATGCACAACCGCGAGCGCCTGCATAGTGAAGATGACTTCCCGATGAGCAAGACGTTTGAGGACGGCATCGACTTTCTCAACCGCAATGGCCGGTACGATAACTGGTTCCTGCAGATCGAAACGTTTGACCCGCACGAACCGTTTACTTCTCCAATCTCCCACTTTGACCCCGACTGTGCTACCCAGCCCGATTGGCCGCCGTATGCAGATGTGACCGAAGGCCCTGAAGAGATCGAGGCAATGCGCACGAAGTACGAAGCTTCCGTTCGCTTCTGCGACCGCCAGCTGGGCCGCGTGCTGGATCTGATGGATGAGCTGGATCTATGGAAAGATACCATGCTCATCGTCAACACTGACCACGGCTTCTTCCTCAGCGAGCACGGCTACTGGGGCAAGGGCGGCAGCCCCAACTATGAGGAACTGGTCCACACGCCGCTGTTCATCTGGGATCCGCGCTCCGGTCGCAAGGGCGTACACAGCCCCGCGCTGGTGCAGACCATTGATTTGGCCCCTACCGTGCTGGATTACTTTGGCATCGAGATCCCCGCCGACATGCTAGGCCGCCCGCTGACCCAGACCCTGGCCGATGATACCCCCGTGCGGGAATACGCGCTGTTTGGCTACCACAGCATGCCCGTTGGCATTACCGATGGCCGCTACACCCTGCTGCGCGATGTGAAGGACTTTGACGAAAAGACCTACGAATACACCCAGATGCCCACCCACATGCGCGCTATGTTCAGTGTGGAAGAGATGCGCACCGCCACCATGGCACCGGGTTTCAGCTACACCAAGGGTACCCCGGTGATGAAGATCGAGGCACGGCCCAACCCGCGTTTCCTGCACACCCTGAAAGGCAGCGATATGCTGTTTGATCTGCAGAACGACCCCCATCAGGAGCATGTGCTGGAGGATGCTGAACAGTCTGACCGTCTGCTGACCGCCATGACCGCTGCGTTTGAAGAGAACGATGCCCCCGAAGAGATGTACCGCCGTTACGGCCTGAAGCAGTACCGGAAGAAGGCGGAATAAATGACTGTACTCCAAGCAATTCTGCCCGTGCTGGGCCTGTTGGCCGGCGGGGCGTGCGTGGGCGCGTTCGTCTACTTCGGCAAGCGTAAGCACGAAAAAGACGGCCTGCCCACCGACCCCCTGACCGAACTGTTTGTGAACGATGACGATACTATTTGAGAGAGGGAGAGAATTATGATCGACCTGGCTGCGAAACCATTTTACCTCAAACCGGAAGATATTGAATGGGTGAACACTACTCTGGCCGGCATGACCACCGAAGAAAAGGCTGGCCAGCTGTTCTGTGTGCTGTTCAAGGAATGTAAGCCCGAGGAGTTTGAGTATGTGTTCAATATCCTCAAACCGGGCGGATGTATGTACCGAGTGGTGCCCACCGAGCGCGCCATCGCCGCCACCCAGAACATTTATAGCCGCAGCAAGGTGCCACCATTGATCGCCGCCAACTTGGAAAAAGGCGGCAACGGAATTGTGACCGAGGGTACGCTGGTCGGTGCACCGATGGAAATTGCCGCAACGGATGATATCGGCATGGCCACCAAGATGGCCCATGCCTGTGCCGCCGAAGCCAGCGCCGTTGGCGCAAACTGGGCTTTTGCTCCCATTATTGATATTGACACGAACTACCGCAACCCCATCACCAACACCCGTACCTTTGGCAGCGACCCGGAGCGGGTGCGCCGCATGGGCCGTGCTTATGTGGAAGAAGTGCAGAAGATGGGCCTTGCCGCTTCCATCAAGCACTTCCCCGGTGACGGCCAGGACGAGCGCGACCAGCACCTGGTCACTTCTATCAACAGCATGGATTGCGATCCCTGGATGAACACCTATGGCGCAGCCTACAAAGCTGGTATTGAAGCCGGTGCCCTGACCGCCATGGTGGGCCATATCATGCAGCCCGCCTGGACTCGCCGCCTGAACCCCGGTATCAAGGATGAGGACATCATGCCCGGTACCCTGAGCCGTGAGATGATGCAGGGCCTGCTGCGCGGGGAACTGGGCTTCAACGGCCTGATCTGCACTGATGCCACCACGATGGCGGGCTACACCCTGGCCATGAGCCGCCGCCGCGCTGTGCCCGAAAGCATTGCCCGCGGTGCCGATATGTTCCTGTTTGCCCGCAACCTGGAAGAAGACTATGGCTTTATGCTGCAGGGCATCAAGGATGGCATCATCACCCCCGAACGCTTGGATGAAGCTGTGACCCGCATCCTGGCCACCAAGGCTGCCCTGGGCCTGCACCGCGGCGCTCCGGAGCTGGATGTGGAAAAAGCCAAAACCATTGTCGGCTGCGCCAAGCACCAGCAGTGGGCCGAGGAATGTGCCGACAAGGCCATCACTCTGGTTAAAGAGCAGTCTGGTGTGCTGCCCATCACCCCGGAACGCTACAAGAAGATCCTGTTCTATACCATCGAGCCCGCAGCGGGCGGTGAGGGCAACTATAAGGTTGCCCCGGCCTGCGCCAAGCTGCGCGCCATGCTGGGAAAAGAAGGCTTTGAGATCGACGATTTTGTGCCCCAGCCTTATGGTGAAGGCTTTACCACCAAGTACGAAGAAGTCGTGAACAATTACGACCTGATTTTATACGTGGCGAACCTTTCCACTAAGAGCAACCAAACCGTGGTGCGCATTGAATGGAAGCAGCCCATGGGCGCGGACTGCGGGCATTATATGAATGATATTCCCACTGTGTTTGTCTCACTGGAAAACCCCTACCATTTGCAGGATTTCCCGCGCGTCAAGACCTATATCAACTGCTACAGCAACAACGACCACTGCCTGCACCAGTTGATAGAAAAACTCACCGGCCGCAGCACCTTCAAGGGCAACAGCCCCGTGGATGCCTTCTGCGGCAAGTGGGACGCACACCTGTAAATCAGTTAGGAAGTAGGAGTTAGGAGGTAGGAGTTTTTTCAATTAGAAATTAGGAATGAGCAGTTAGGAATTGGGGCAGGGGAGAGGACCCCGGTGCCGGAAAAGAATCATGAATAAATCAGAAAGAATAATTGTGGTGGACCGCGGCGTCCCCGACGCCCCGGACGAACCTTGCCACAAATTCAATCACGCCATTTATTCCACCGCCCCGGAACGGCCGAGACCGTTCCCTACAGAACATTTTATAATGTGCAATCAATGTCTATCACACATGCTGCCCCACCAATTTCTAATTCCTCATTACTAATTCCTAATTCTCCCAACGCACGGCTTTGTCCCGGCACCAACTCCTAACTCCTCCCTCCTAACTCCTACCTAGCCAAAGGAGGTCCCCATGAACACCCCGCTGCCTGCGCTGCAATGGAAACAGAACGGCGTGAATCATATTGTAAAGCTGCTGCCCGGTGGGCGCATTGGTGCGCTGAGCGATGAAATTCTGGCGGAGATCCGGGAATCCAACGGCAAACTGGACGCCAAGATCATGGCCATCCGCAGCGGCAACGTTCAGCTGGTGCGCCAGCTGCAAAATGAACACATCGAGGGCAAAGAACTTGCCACCACCGAACTAGAAGAGTGGGAAGAAAGCATGGCCGGACCGTCTGGTCCATTTGATGTGACCTATTGCCAACCCAAAACCCCCACCCCGCCCAAGGGCCGCCCCTGCATTTTGTACCTGCATGGCGGCGGCTGGCAGTACGGCAGCCGCAAGGTTGTGCTGCCTTTCTGCCGCTATCTGGCCGAGCAGGCCAACGCTGTTGTGGCGGTACCGGAATACCATCTGGCCCCCGAACACCGCTGGCCTGCTGCGCTGGAAGATTGCTGGCAGCTGCTCTGCCGCCTGCATGCCCAGGCCGAAACAAGGGGCATTGACCCCGCAAGAATCACTGTGGCAGGGGACAGCGCCGGCGGCAACCTGGCCGCTCTGTGCGCCCACCGCGACCGTGACCGCAGCCTTGGCATGGTCAACAGCCAGGTGCTGTATTACCCCGCGCTGAGCGTGCGGGAAACCGACGGCCTGAAGGACTATCACTTTGGGTTGGAAGATTATATTTACGATGATGCGCAGAGTGAGTGGATCGTGCCGCGCATCCTGGCCATCTGGAACGCAGGCAAGCGCAGCGAGGATAACTACCTGCCGGAGGGTGTCAACTCCCGCATGGCGTCCGTTTCGCCCCTGTGGGACAGCGATTTTTCCGGCCTGCCGCGCACGCTGTTGATCACCGCCCAGTACGACTATCTGACCAGCCAAGCCAAAACCTATGCCCATTACCTTGCCGCCGCCCATGTGCCCGTTACCTGGGTGAACTACTGCGGCGTCGGCCACGCCTTTGTGGATAAATGCGGCGTGTACCCCCAGGCCGATGACAGCCTGAAGATGGCAGCGGAATTTGTGAGATAGTTAGGAGTTAGGAAGTAGGAGGGAGGAGTTTAATTAGGAATTAGGAATGAGAAGTTAGGAATTGGGGCTAGGGGAAGGCTCGGTGTTGAAAAATTAGGACAGACGGCCACTCTTTTGTAAGGCGCGATGCGCTCATCGCGCCGGGGAGAAACATGAAGGATATGCCGCAAGCCAAATCCTTGATCTGTAGAGGACGATGCTCGTCATCGTCCCGTGGGTCTTTCCGCAAATCCCATCATGGCATTGGTCCAATCGTTTCGGAACGGTCAAGACCGTTCCCTACGGATCGGCTTATGGGTCATTCATCTATTTTCAAACATCTGCCAACCTAATATCTCCTGAGCGGCGCAAACGCGCCGCGGTCCACCACCATTATTCATTATTCTCTATTCTTTTTTAATTCGCTTTCCAATTCCTCATTCCTAATCAACTCCTAACTCCTCCCTCCTAACTCCTAACTTCAACGAAAGGAGTCCCTCATGTCTCCCGATATTTTACTTTTTATCAGTGACCAGCACGCGCCGCAGTATCAGGCGGGCGGGCAGATGCCGGTGGATACACCCAACTTGGCAGCGCTGCGGGAACAGGGCACCGCGTTTGACGCTGCATATACCCCCTGCCCGCTCTGCGTTCCGGCGCGCATGGCATGCTCAGCGGGCTGGCTCCGCACCATACCGGCATTTTTACCAATAACGATACCCTACCTCAAACAACGCCCACTTTCCTGCATGCGATGGCAGCTGCCGGGTACGAAACCGTGCTGGTGGGCCGGATGCACTTTATCGGCTCCGACCAGCGCCACGGCTTTACCCGCCGTGTGGCCCCGGATTTTACCAACAGCGGATGGGTGCGCCCACAAAAAACGCTGGAACAGGATTTCGGCGTGCATACCCAGACGATGGGCTATAAATGGTGCATTGATGTGGTCGGCGGCGGCGCTTCGCCCGTTGTGTGTTATGACGATATGGTGCTGGATGCTCTGGAACAGTACCTTGCCCAGCCCCACAGCAAACCGCAGCTCATTGTGGTGGGCACCTATGGCCCGCACTTCCCGTATGTTGCACCGCCGGAGCTGTTTTTGAAGTACCTGAAAACCGCCCAGCTGCCCGCCACCTGGCAGGGGAATGAACCCTGGCTGAACGCCCAGCAGCGTAATTTGCAGGAACCCAACACCCGTGCGGAAATCGTGCTGGCCTGCCAGGCTGCCTATAAAGGATTGGTGGAGCACACGGATGGCCTGATCGGCCGTGCGCGCGCCGCCTTTGATGTGTTCACCCAAAACCGCGGTACCCCTGCACTGTTCGGCTATCTTTCCGACCACGGCGATACCGTGGGCGAACACGGAATTTATGGCAAAAAGTCCTTTTTTGAAAAGTCCGTCCGCATCCCCATGGTGTTTGCGGGCAGCGGCGTGGCGGCTGGTCAGCGGATAACAGCACCTGTCAGCCTGCTGGACCTTGGCCCCACCGTGTGTGATTGGGCCGGGGCAGATCCGCTGCCGGAACCCGATGGCCAGAGCCTTGTCGCCGTGCTGCACGGTGAATCCGCCGATGCTGACCGCACCGTGTGGAGTGAAATTGTGGACAAGCTGCCGCAGGGCGGCTGGACCTACAGCTGTATGGCCCGCCATGGGCAGCAGAAGTTCATCACCTGCCACCGGGACGAAATCCACAACCAGCTGTTTGATGTGATTGCTGACCCGGACGAAACCACCAACCTGGCCGATGCCCAGCCGGACGAAACCGCCGCCTTTGCCGCAGCTGCCGCCCGCAGAGTGGATTTTTCCGCCGCTGAAGCGTTGCAAAAACGCCATGCGGCTGCCGCTGCTGTGCTGGCCAAAGCGGAAATTGCGACCGGCGGTGATGACCGTGAGCGCTACCGCGATTATCCCAGCGCCGCCAAGGAAGCCCCGCAATACTGCGTGACCAACCTGACCAGCGCACCCGGAAAAAGCCAGACCTACGAATTTTACGGCCTGCCGGATGTAAACAACTGACACCAACCAACAACAGGAGGATACAAATGAGCCAATACGGATTTTTGTTTGACCTGGACGGCGTCATCGTGGACACCGCCAAATATCACTTTCTGGCCTGGAAGCGCCTGGCCGATGAGCTGGACATTCCCTTTACCGAGCAGGACAATGAGCGCCTGAAAGGCGTCAGCCGGATGGCCAGTTTGGAGATCATCCTGGAGATCGGAAACCGCACAATGACCGAGGATGAAAAGCAGGCCCTCTGCCAGCGCAAGAACGACTGGTATGTGGAATACATCAAAAAGCTGGAAAAAAGCGAACTGCTGCCCGGTGTGGAGAACTTTTTGAAGCAGGCACGTGCGGCAGGCATCAAGATAGCTCTTGGCTCCGCCAGCAAAAACAGCCCGCTGATTTTGGACCGACTGGGCATTACCGAACTGTTTGACGCTGTGGTGGATGGCACCCGCGTGAGCCGCGCCAAGCCCGACCCCGAAGTATTTGTGACCGGTGCCGAAGATCTTGGTATCGACCCCGAATACTGCGTGGTGTTTGAGGACGCCGTGGCCGGTGTTCAGGCCGCCCACAATGCGGGCATGAAAGCCGTTGGCATTGGCAGCCCCGAAATTTTGGGCCAGGCTGAACTGGTCATCCCCGGTTTTGCCAACGTGACGGTGAACGACCTGCTGCAGAAGCTGGAGAACGTATGATGCCGGTTGGAGTATTGACGGATTGCAGCTGCGTGCTGATCGGCGGGCTGCTGGGCACTGTGCTTGGCAGCCGCTTTACCCCCGCCCTGCGGGAAAAACTGACGATGGTGCTTGGTTTTGCTTCTATAGCCATCGGCATTAACTCCATCGTGAAAGCCAACCAGATGACCCCCGTGGTCATTGCCGTGATTTTTGGTACTCTGTTGGGTGAGCTGCTCCATTTGGAAGAGCACATCACCCATGTGTTTGGCGCTGTCACCCGCAAACTGCCGCACGATGAAGCCAACTTTGATATGGAGCGTTACATCACCGTTGTGGTGCTGTTCTGCGCCAGCGGGTTTGGCATTTATGGCGTGCTGGTAGAGGGGATGAGCGGCAGCCCCGCCGTGCTGCAATCCAAGGCTGTGTTAGATCTGTGCACCGCTGCAGTGTTTGCCGTCACGCTAGGCGTGGCGGTGGCAGTGATCGCGTTGCCCATGCTGGCGGTCATGCTGGCGCTGTTCTTTGCGGCCGGAGCCATTGCACCGTTTGTCACGCCCGAAATGTTGCAGGATTTTATCAGCTGCGGCGGCGTGCTGACCATTGTGGCCGGTATGCGGGTCAGCGGCATCAAGCAGTACCCCATCGCTAACATGATCCCGGCACTGCTGCTGGTGCTGCCGGCATCGGCAATCTGGCAGACCCTGATGGTGTAACCACAATGCAATAAAAATACGGGCGGCGAAAGCTGCCCGATAGGGGAGAAAGCAAGATGAACCAAGCCAAACAGGCAGTCAACCCGTATTTGCCATCCTATGAGTATGTGCCGGACGGCGAACCCCATGTGTTCAATGGCCGAGTGTATGTATACGGCAGCCATGACCGCTTTGGCGGGAATGATTTCTGCCTGAACGATTATGTCTGTTGGTCTGCCCGCGCGGATGACCTTGCCAACTGGCGGTACGAGGGCACCAGTTACCGCAGCGTGCAGGACCCCCTGTGTGCTGAAGGCAGTACCGCCATGCGCCTGTTTGCCCCCGATGTGCAGCGCGGCGGAGATGGCCGCTATTATCTGTTCTATGCACTGGAATTCTGCGGGCGCATCTCGGTGGCGGTGTCGGAATCCCCGGTGGGGCCATTCCAATTTTATGACCATGTGCATTACCCGGATGGAACCCTGTTGGGCGCGAAAGAAGGGGACGCTTTCCAGTATGACCCCGGCATTTTTGTGGACGATAATGGTCGGGTATATCTTGTCAGCGGTTTCTGCCCCGTTCCAGGCATCAACCCCAAGTTTGCTGCCATGCATCTGGTTACCAAGGGCTGCCAGCTCATTGAACTGGCAGACGATATGTGTACCGTGCGCGAAGCCCCACAGATCGTTCTGCCCCAGCAGGCGGATGCTGAGGGGACCGAATTTGCGGAGCACCCGTTTTTTGAAGCACCGTCCCTGCGCAAAGCGAATGGCCGTTATTATCTGATCTATTCTTCCACCCAGAATCACGAACTGTGCTATGCTGTGGCGGATAAGCCCCAGGGCGTTTACCATTACGGCGGAACCATTGTTTCTAACGGCGATATTGGGCTGGATGGCCGCACGGTGCCCTGCAATTATACCGGTACCAACCATGGCAGTATTGTGGAGATCAACGGTCAGTGGTATGTGTTCTACCACCGTCAGACCAACCGCACGCCCTATTCCCGCCAGGGCTGCGCCGAAAAGATCACGCTTTTGCCGGATGGCAGCATTCCCCAGGTGCGGGTCACTTCCTGCGGGCTGAACAATGGCCCGCTGAAAATCGGATACAGCTACCCCGCGGGCATTGCCTGTTGCCTGCAAACCGCCAACGGTGCCGGCCCCTACCGCGCCAAAACCACCATCGGCGAAGAGCACCCCTACATCACCCAGGATGGCCCTGACGGCGATATTTTTGCCCAGCAGTATGTTGCCAACCTGCGCGATGGCTCCAACGCGGGCTACCGCAGCTTTTTGCTGCATCCCGGCACCGATCTTACAGTTACCTATCGCTGCACTGGCGATGGTACGCTGGAAATTGCCGCAAAGGAAAGTGGTGCCTCGGCCCTTGTATTCCCGGTAACTGCCAGCAATACCTGGCAGACTGCGATGGGCACTTTGCAGCTGGATGGCGAACAGGAATTGTGGTTCACCTACCGCGGCACAGGCGCACTGGACCTGCGCGGTTTCAAATTGTGAAATATGCGGAATTTGGCAAAAGTGCGGTCTACCTACTTGTCAAATAGGGAAAAAAGAATATTTGGATTTGAATGAGCTCGCCACCAGCCACAGCAGCGGGTAAATCATGATAAAACCCAACAGGCAGGAAAAAACATGGAACACAACGGAAGCCATTTTTTGGTTTTTCTGTTCGCCAACCATGGTAAAACCTCCTTATTCAGCTTCGTAATGGACCCATGCGTTCTGGGTTTTGAACAGGATAGCGGTAGCAAGGCCGATGATGACCACCAGGATCCACGCCAGTGCGCAGGAATAACCCATGTGGAAGTTCGTAAACTCCGAGCGGTAGAGATGAACACAGGAATATAGTGCTTAATAGATACAGTATAATCTACTTAATGTGAAGGACAAATCTATTTTATTTAAGGAAGCCATTCGGTAAGTGGCTGGCGTGACTCGCATTGCTGAACAAAATACAGTGTTTGAATGAGTTCTAATAGGCTGTTACTTACCCTGCTCTATGTTTCGCTAAACCTACCTTTAGCGAAATTTGCAATGGGGCACATTTATACCCTCTCCATTTTACAGCTAACAATTCAGCAAAGCCCGCCCATAACGATGCCCGCATCGTGCCGCACGATCGATATACTTTGCAGCTGCTTTTCAAATAACATCAAACCCAATATTTACTGAGCGGCGCTCCTGCGCCGCAGGCCACCATAATGATTCATTATTCTTTATTACTTATTCTTTTTTTCGCGCCCAATTCCTAACGGTTTCTCTGCCTAATTTTCTTTCGTCAAACTTGCTATTTTCCGTTTTCTCCAAACTTTCACACACTTGTTTGTAAATAATCATGAATTTATCACAAATGTATTGACGATGGGGCAGGTTTGGCGTATGATACAGATATTGAAACAAATATTCCGGTAAACATGAAATTTGAGAAACAATAGTTCGAAACCGTCTTCGTGTGGCAGCCAGCCGCGGGGTATTTGTTGCCGGGTAACCGGGGCGCAAGGCAGTATTGGCCTTGGTTTACCCATTTTTGTGGAACACGCCGCTTTCGCTTGCAACCCTGATAGCGGCATTATAAAAAGGGAAACCATATTAAGGAGGATACCCCATGAAAAAGTCAGTCAGCCGTACCTTGGCCATGGCTTTGGCCGCCTGCATGGCAGCAGGCACTTTGGCCGCCTGTGGAAGCAGCGGTTCTTCCGCGGTCGCTTCCAGCGCAGCTGAGTCTACCGCAGATTCCACTGCCGCTTCCACCGAATCCGGCACCCCGGATTACTCCAATGAGGACCCCATCAACATCCGAATTTATCTGTCGGATAATGCTACCCTTCCTTATAAAGAAGACTGGCTCACCTTTACCGAAGTGCAGAAGCGCTGCAACGTCAACCTAGACGTTGAGGCCATTCCCATTGCGGACTACTCTACCAAGGTTTCTCTGGCACTGAATACCGGCGAGAACGTTCCCGATGTCATCCTGTACCAGTCCACCACCGGTGAGAATGCTTCTTTGGCTCTGAATGGCGCTCTGGTTCCCATCAGCGACTACAGCGACTGGACTCCCAACTTCAACGCCCGCGTTGAGGAAATGGACCTGCAGGACGATGTGGATATGCTGAACCTGCAGGACGGCAAGCGCTACTATATGCCGTCTTTGACCGATAAGCCGTTCTACGACGGCGGCCTGATCCTGCGTGAGGATTATCTGGAATCCAAGGGTCTGGAAGCCCCCAAGACCTTTGATGACCTGTACGAGATCCTGAAGGCTTACAAAGCTGATTATCCCGATTCTTACCCGCTCACCATTCTGGCTGGTCCCCGCGTTCTGTTCCGTATGACGATGCCTTCCTTCGGCATCAGCGTGGGCAAAAACAGCGCTGATGGCTCTTACGTTCTGAGCTATGATTACGACAACAAGGATTTCTTTGCTGGCGCAATTGATGATAAGTGCAAAGAATACTTCGCATTCCTGAACAAGCTCTACTCCGAAGGCCTGCTTGACCCCGAAATGGCTGACCCCATTGATGGTGATAAGTGGAGCCAGAAGTTGGCTACCGGTTCTTCCATGGCCACCTACGCTTACTATGACCAGATCGGCGGCGTGGAAGCTGCCAGCGAGATCGACGGCTTTAAACTGCAGATGTATGCACCGCTGGAAGGCCCTGCAGGTGCCCACCACCAGCCCAAGTCCCGCACCGGTTCCGGCATCATGTTCCCCAAAAAGACTGCTGAACGCGATGATTTCGAGCGCATTGTCCGCACCATCGATGAAATGTTCTACTCTGAGGAGAATGCAAAACTGTGGTGCCTGGGTGTTGAAGGCGTGACCTACACCATGGACGGCGACAAGATCGTTTACTCTGACGACATTGTGAACAGTGCTGACGGCATTTATAAGAGCATGCAGCTCAAGTACGGCTGCGGTTCCGACGTTACCCAGATGGTCTGGATCAACGAGCGTGAAATGTCCAAATACGACGAGAACTATGCCGAAATCAACACCGAAGTTGCTGCAATGGATAATGCTATCCAGCCCGTACCTCCCACTCCGCAGTTTGACGACCTGACCGCTGAGGATGCCGCCAGCCTGCGCACCCCGCTGGGCGATACCTTTGAAGTTTGGGCAGATGCTTTCATCACCGGCAAGAAGAGCACCGACACCGATTGGGATGCTTACGTTGCTGAAATGAAGAACCTGAGCATTGACCAGTACCTGCAGATGTACAACGACAACAATAAGTAAAATATTGACCAGTTGATCCTCAGCAGGGGGCATATCCGTGGAGGATATACCCCCTGCTTTTATTTTTAAGGGCAGGCGCTGTTCGCGCCGCCCCCAACCAAAGGAGCGCAATCCATGGGTAAGGTAAAAGCAAAGCTTACGCCGGCCGAAAAGGCCCAGCAGCGTTCACATACCATCAAGCACCTGAAGCAGTACAGCGCATTATATGCCATGATGATTCTGCCGCTGCTGTATTTCATCATCTTCAAATACGTTCCCATGTTCGGCAACATTCTGGCATTCCGGCGCTACCGCCCCGGCCAGGGTATGTTTGGCACCGAATGGACCCTGCGCTACTTTGAGCGGTTCCTGAAAGACCCCGCTTTCTGGCGCGCATTCCGCAACACGTTAGTGGTTTCGCTGGAAAACCTGGTTATCAACTTCCCGCTGCCCATTATCTTCGCAATCCTGCTGAACGAAGTGCGCAATAAGCACCTGAAAAAAGTTGTGCAGACTATCTCCTACATGCCGCGCTTTATCTCCACGGTGGTCGTTATCGCCATCATGAACGAGATTCTTTCTCCCAGCTCCGGCCTGCTGAACAACCTTCTGCACAACGTCTTCGGCATGACCCCCATCTACTTCATGAACGAGCCAGGCTGGTTCCGCCCGCTGTACATCCTGTCGGAATCCTGGCAGTACACCGGCTGGACCGCCATCATCTATCTGGCCGCTATCACCGGCATCAGCAGCGATCTGTATGAAGCCGCTGAGATGGATGGCGCTACCCGCCTGCAGCAGATCTTCCACGTGACCATCCCCTCCATCATGCCTACCATCATGGTCATGCTGATCATGAACGTTGGCCGTATGCTGAGCATTGGCTATGAAAAGGTCCTGTTGATGTACACTCCGTCTAACTCCGGCGTCAGCGATATCATTGATACGCTGGTTTACCGCACCGGTCTGCAGAACCAGAACTACTCTTACGCAACGGCCATTGGCCTGTTTGGCGGCATCATTGGTCTGATTCTGGTTTCAGGCTCCAACGCAATCAGCAAAAAGCTGACGGACGAAAGCCTGTATTAAGTGAGGCAAAAAGATGAGCAAGTATTATAAAACAAAAGAAAACGTCGTTTTTGACACTATTGTCAACCTGGTCATGATCTTTACCCTGCTTGTCTGCTTTTTGCCGTTTGTGTATATGGCAGCGCTGTCCTTCTCCAGTTCCAAGGCCATCATCAACAACCAGGTCCTGTTCTGGCCAGTCGGCTTTAACCTGGATGCTTACAAGCAGATCTTCACCTACCCCAACTTTTTCCAGGCATATGGCAATACCTTTATTTATACCATCGGCGGTACTACCATCGCTATGTTGATGACGATCATGTTCGCCTATCCCCTGTCCAAAGACAACCTGATGGGCCACAAGGTTTTCATGAAGATCGTTGTTATCTCGATGTTTTTTGCCGGCGGCATGATCCCCAACTACCTGCTGGTATCCTCTTTGCACCTGACCGGCACCCGCTGGGCTATGCTGCTGCCCTTCTGCATCAGCCAGTTCAACCTGATCATCATGATCAACTCTTTCAAATCTCTCCCGCACGAGCTGGAGGAAGCTGCTCTTATTGACGGACTGGGCTATTGGGGCATTCTGCGCCGTATCATTGTGCCGCTTTCCACCGCTGCCATTGCAACGGTCGGCCTGTATTATGCGGTGTTCTTCTGGAACGACTGGTTCAATTCTTTGATCTACCTCAATAAGGAGCAGTACCCCGTTATGCTGTTCCTGCGCAACATTGTCAACGGCACTGCCATGGTTGGCGATGGTGCAGGCTCTGCGGATAAATCCTCCCTGGGTATTGCCATCAAGTCTGCCGTTATCATTGTTTCCACCCTGCCCATCATCATCCTGTATCCCTTCCTGCAAAAATACTTCGTCAAGGGCCTTACTGTCGGCGGCGTCAAGGGTTAATGCCCGCCGCACAGCAGGCAGGGCTCTACACCTGCCAAATGCGAGGAATTGTTTATGGTAAAACTGGATCATATTTCAACCGAGCAGCGGAACCCGGCAACCAGCCATATTGATGAGGTTTCAACGCTTGAGATCGTCCGCCTGATGAACCAGGAGGACAAAAAAGTAGCCGAAGCGGTGGAAGTGGTTCTGCCGCAGATCGCTGCAGCTGTGGATGTGATTTACGCCGCGCTGCAAAAAGGCGGACGGCTGATTTATTGCGGATGTGGTACTTCCGGCCGTCTTGGCGTGCTGGATGCAGCCGAATGCCTGCCTACATTCAGCGCCGGGCGCGATATGGTGGATGCCGTTATTGCGGGCGGCCAGCGCGCCATGCTGATCCCGGTGGAGGGCGCCGAGGACAACCGCGACCTTGGCAAAGAGGACTTGGAAAAGCTGAATTTCAGCCAGAAGGATGTTCTGTGCGGTATTGCCGCCAGCGGCCGCACCCCCTATGTGCTGGGTGCGATGGAGTATGCCCACAGCCTTGGCTCAGCGGTCATCAGTGTAACCTGCTGCCCCGGCAGTGAGGTAGACACCCGGGCTGACATTGGCATTTCCCCCATGCCGGGGCCGGAAGTTATTACCGGTTCCACCCGCCTGAAAAGCGGCACTGCCCAAAAAATGGTGCTGAACATGCTTTCCACCGCCACCATGATCAAGCTGGGCAAAGTGTATGGCAACCTGATGGTTGATGTGCGCGCCAGCAACGAAAAGCTGGTGGAGCGCTGTGTACGCATTGTGCGCACCGCCACCGGTGCCGACAGTGTTGCCGCCCGCAACGCCCTGGAGCAGTGCGGTTACAGCGCCAAAACCGCTATCCTGATGATTCTCTGTAAAATTGACGCCCCCACCGCGGAAGCAAGACTGGAAAAAACACACGGGAGAATTGCGGAAGCGCTGAACAACCTATAATTCAGAATTAACAATTAGGAATGAGTAATTAGGAATTTGAGGCTGAGCGGAGCGAAGAGAAAAAAGAATAATGAATAAATAATAAAGAATAATGTTGGTGGACCGCGGCGCAAGTGCGCCGCTCAGGAAATATTAGGTTTGCTGCTATTTGAAGCTGAGTGATGAACCATATAACATCCTGTAGGGCGTGATGCCATCATCGCGCCGGCGTTCACGGTACGACAACCAAAAATTGTAATACGCCTATACTCCACCACAAATTCCTAATTTCTCATTGCTCATTTCTAATTCATATGAACTCCTACCTCCTAATTCCTAACTCCTAACTAACACGGGTGCTTACCATGAAAATTTTTGCTCAAAAACTTCTGGTGGGCCGTACATTCCTAGCCAATCAGACCATGACGGTCGAAGACGGCCAGATCACTGCCATTGGTGGCGGGGGTCCGGCCGATTTTTCTGTCTGGGCCTTAACACCCGGACTGGTTGATCTGCACTGCCACGGCGGCCAGGGCTTTGACCCGGAGCTGAATGAACGCCCCCTGCCCGAGTTCCTGACCATCCTGCTGTGCCACGGCGTAACGGATGTGCTGCTCACCCTTGGGGCGGAGCCGCTACCCACCATGCGCCGGGCGCTGGCGGTGGTACAAACCGCCATGCAGCAGCAGGCCGCAGGCAAACTGCCCGGCGCGCATATTTTGGGTGTTCATCTGGAAGGACCCTTTTTGAGTCCCGAACGTCCCGGTGCCATGCCACCCGCCGCGCTGCTGCCGCCAACCCTCGCCGCGTACCAGACGCTGGTACAGGGGTATGAATCCGTCATCCGGCAGGTGACCCTTGCCCCGGAACTTCCCGGTGCGCTGGAACTTGGCGCAGCTCTGGCGGCGCGAGGTATCCGGGTGCAGGCCGGGCACACCGATGCTGATTACGAGACCGCCCAGCGTGCTTTTTCTGCTGGATTTACAGGTCTGTGCCATACCTTCAACGCCTGCCGCCCCCTGCGCCACCGCGACCCCGGTGTGGTGGCCGCCGCTCTGCTGGATCCTAACGTGACCACCGAGTGCATCTGCGATCTGGTTCACCTGCACCCCGCCGCTTTGCAGCTTGTCTACCATATGAAAGGCCCTGAAGCGATGATTGCCGTATCCGACAGTGTGGCTACCCATGGTCTGCCCGATGGACGCTACACCGTGGCCGGGCAAGATTATATTGTGCAAAACGGTGTGAGCCGCTGCGCAAACGGCACCCTGGACGGTGGCGGTGTTTATCTGGACGGTGCAGTGCGCAATTTGCAGAGCATTGGGATCCCCGCACAGGACGCCTGCCTGATGGCATCTACCACCCCCGCCGCCCTGCTCGGCCTGCCCCGCACCATCCACCCCGGCCACCCCGCCGTGCTGGTGGGATGGAGCGAAGGATGGCAGGTGGAGAGGGTATGGCGAGATAGTTAGGAGGGAGGAGTTAGGAGTTGGCGGCGCGGCAAGGTACGGTATGAAATCATTAGAAATTAGCAATGAGTAATTAGGAATTGCTTGTGAGGATGAGATTCGTCATCGGCTAACGGGGACGCTATACCGCAATTTGCAGAATGGTGCAAGGCTTTGTCTTACGGTAGGGCGGGGGTACCCGACCCCACCGAGACAGTGCCCTATTCCACGTTATAAAGATGTTGTGACATCTATCCCGCGAATGCAGAACGTTTTGTGGGCCAAGGTACGTTTTAATAAACAACGAACCAGATATCTCCTGAGCGGCGCAGCGCGCCGCGGTCCACCAACATTATTCTTTATTATTTATTCATTATTCTTTTTTCTCTTTGCTCCGCTCACCCTCAAATTTCTCATTACTAATTTCTAATTCTCCACAACGCTCCATCGAGGTTCAACCATGTTTCTTTCCGGTATTGATATTGGCGGTACAAGCATTAAGTTCGGCATTTTTGATGAACAGCTGAACCTTTTGCAGCAGTGGAGCCGCCCCACACCCAAAGAACCTACCGAAGCCGCCGCGCTGATTGCGGCGCAGTTGGAACCGTATCACGTTGCGGCTATTGGGGCCGGTGCGCCCGGCACGCTGAACGCTGTGCGCGAAACCATTACGGCGGATAATCTGGCATGGGCAGATGTGCCCCTTGCTGCGTTGCTGCGCCGGGCGTCCGGTCTACCCGCGGTGGTCATTAACGATGGCCACGCGGCAATGTTGGCCGAAATGCGTTCCGGTGCACTGCAAAATGTACAGACAGGTATTCTGCTCACCCTGGGTACCGGCATTGGCGGGGGCATTGTCATCAATGGGCAGTGCTGGCGCAACCCCACCGGGCTGGCCCCGGAACTGGGGCATATCATCACCCACAGCGACGGTCTGCCCTGCCCCTGCGGCCAGTGCGGCTGCTTTGAACAGTACGCTTCGGCCACCGCGTTGATCCGCATGGCCGGCGGCGAGTCCCCCGCCGACCTGATTACCCGCGCCCGCAGCGGCAATGTTGCGGCGCAGGCCGTGTTTGCCCAGTATGTGCACGAACTTTGCACCGGCATTGTTTCCCTCAACTCCATTTTTGCGCCGGAGGTCGTAGCCCTGGGCGGCGGCATCAGCGAGGCAGGCGATTTTCTGCTGGATGCCTGCCACACCACTTTGGCCCGCCTGCACGCCAACCCCCAGCCCACCCTCCGCCTTGCCGCCCACCGCAACACCGCAGGAATCATTGGCGGGGCGATTGCAAGTTTGAAGTTAGGAGTTACGATGCATTAAGGCCTGATACAAAATAATTAGGGCAATACCGCATAATTCTAAGTGCCGATACGGCGAGCGAGGTGCGGCAGA
>ERZ773175.592-NODE-592-length-23841-cov-4.734213_pt1 | contig 23841 bp, 18 predicted proteins | sample MGYA00581004_ERZ773175 | MGnify/ENA primary metagenome ERZ773175 (study PRJEB29015, sample SAMEA2737834) | human gut metagenome | biome: human gut; feature: human-associated habitat; material: faeces | place: China | collected 2012 ...
TTCGGCTTGGCAAGCGGCGTGTCTTACGTATCTACCGGTGGCGGTGCATTGCTTGTAGAGGTAGTCGAAGATCGAACGGATTTTGCTTTCGGTAACTGTAAAATTGTTGTACTCGATGTAAGCCAGCAGGTCGCTGATGTTGCCGCTCTTTTGTTGCTTGTTGCCGGTTACGACCAAGCAGAACTTTTGTTTGGCTCGTGACACGGCGACATTCAGCAGATTGGGGTCGTCGACGAAGTCGGATATTTGATTTTCGACGGTGCTCATGATGATCGCATCCTTTTCGCGGCCCTGGAATTTATGCACAGTCGCGATGTCGACCGACGCTCCGATTTGTTGCTGCAATGCATCGACTTGTGCGTTGTAAGGAGCTATGATGCCAATATGTTCGGCTTCGTACGAAAGCGTTGGCAGTACTTCTTTGCGGATGACGTCGATTTCACGTTGGTTTACATGGTGGCGGTCGTGATTGCCCTCGACCGTTTTAATGGCGCAAATGACATCTGGTTCACCGTTATCGCGGGTCATGATAATGAGGTTGCTGCCGTAGAATTTCCGGTTACAAAAGTCGATGATTTTCGGATGACAGCGATAGTGCTCTTTCAGCAGGGTTTGTGGAACGCTGGAAATCGAGCGGCAGACGGATTCCAAAAAACTGTTTCGGGCGCAGTCGTAGGATTGGGGGATGGGGAATTGTACGGCGATTTCGTCGAGCTTGAGTCGTGCTCCCGGTGTAACGACATTCGGTAGCTGCATGGAGTCGCCGACGATAACGGCGTTTCGGGCACATGAAAGAGCCAGTGCACCAGTCTCGACCGATACCTGCGACGCTTCGTCCATGATGACGTAATCGTATATCGTTTCGGACGACAGACAGCTGCGGGCAGAAAACGTCGTGCTCAACACGACGGGATATTCGTTCAACACCTCCTGAGCCTTGAAATAGAGGTCAGTGGATAAGAATATCGGCTTGGGGTGGTCAACTCCGTACTTGCGGTGGAGTGCATTTTTCAGAAACTGCATCGACCATTCGGAAAGATGCTTCGTCTGTTCCTCTGCATTCTGCGAGATAATATATGCTTCCAATTCTGCAATTTCGGCACGCAATGCTTTGAGCCGTGCATCGTAAATGGCTGCTTGCAAGTCCGATACGATAGCAGATAAGTCGCGTTGGAAGAAGCCGTGCGATAATCCTTTGAGCAGCTGTTGGCTGCGAAGTCGAATAGCAATCCAACGGAATTTTACACGCATATTGCCGAAAAAGCCAGAACGGAGAGCTGCATCTTCGGCGAATTGTTGTAAGTCGAACCACAATCGGGTCAGACGGGGAATGTTGCCGGTTTTCCGCAAGGTGATTTTGTAATCGGAAGCTCCGATTACCCGCTCGAAATGGCGTCGCTCCGTTTCCAAAGCCTGCAATTCCTGCTTGGCGATGGCAAGTCGCTCTTGCTTGGCGAAAAGCCTGTGCAGTAATTCGATCTGCCGGTCTATCTGTTCGAGAAATTCGGGACGATTCGCCTCATCAAGGCGCCAGGATGCAAGCACCTTCGGATATTGTTTTTCCTTCTCTTGACTTTCGATAAATCGCTGTTTGTTGTCCGAATTGCCGAGTGGTGCGGCGAAAAAACCGAACTCGTATTTGATGAGTTTTCCCAGCACGTTGTCGGTCGCCGAGTTGTTGTTCGAGACGACCAACACCGTTTTCCCGGCAACGAGGATGTTGGCGATGATGTTCAGGATGGTTTGCGTCTTGCCGGTTCCGGGAGGGCCTTGAATGACGCTGATCGAATGCTCGAAAGCTTTCTGCACGGCTTTCAGCTGGCTCGTATTGCTGCCGAACGGATAGATCAGCTGCCGTTTCGCATACGTTCGAGGTTTGAAGAGACCGGGGTTGAGGTAGGTTGCCAACGCCGTTTCGTCCGACACAAACCGTACTTTGTCGTATTGTTTGGCAAGGAGTGCCGTTCCGTCATCGCCCGGTAGGGCATTGGTTGCAGCGACTTGTTGCAGGTATTGGAAGATATTGTGTGATGCAGGATCGGCCAGACATGAGGCGGTTACTTGTAAGTCGGAGCCTTTGTAGCTTCTCTCCGTGCCGTTCTCGAATCGGATATGCCAATAGGCTTGCGAATCGTCTCGAAATCTGAATATCGCAGCAATGTGCGTTAGTCGCCGTTCGTTATGGACTAACCGATAATCGGTCGGATTGAGCGCTTCGGGATTTCTCAACCACCATACTTTATCTGCTCGATAGGCATATTCTTTCGGGTTGCCGGCGAAGACGATGTAATATTTGTTGGGTGCTTCGTATCGGCATCTTTCGATTTGAGCGGTGCGGATGCAACCGTTGATAACAATTAGATTCTGCGAGGTGTCGAGCATGCGGGGTTAGTGTCGTCGGTTTATTTATTCAGTTCGGGTATTCTTTCTCCGATAAGTTACTTGTATTTGTTTTTAGTTAGGTATCTAAGCGTATGGTGCTATTAAGCATTTAAAAACAAATGTTAGTCTGTATTAGGACGAGAGGAGGTGTTATCCCCGACAATAAGCAGGACAATCCACGCAAGCAATGGCGAGAAAAAAAATGACAGAAGCACCCAGCCTAAGGGGTCTCTGTGTCTGTTCTTTGCCATTCGATATGCGATGTGTATGCGTAAGAGGTATACCAATCCCAATGCGGCCGTAATCCCCAAAATAATTAGTAACACCTCCCATACGAGCGGGTCGATAACCACACGGTATGTTTGTAAAATCGAACCCATCATTTTTGTTTGTAGGATTTCAACTCGAATTTTACCTTGTATTTGCGGTCGGGATTTGTCGGAACTGCACCATTCTTATAATAAGCATAATTGTCCCTATATCCGTACCCTTTCAATGTGATACTTTTTACCATTCCCGGTTCGATCGTGACAGACTTCGTAAAATCTTGATAGTCGAGCATATTGTTACTTATATCGTAATAAATCATGCGTCCGGTGACACTTGAAATGGTGCGGTCTGTATTGTTTTTGAAAGCGACAGTCGCCTCGGAGCGAACCCAGTCATGCGAATAATTGGCGAGCGTAATATCTCTTGAACTAACTGATGTGGTAGATGTCGCCGTAGTTTGTCGGGTGGAAGTGGCTTGGTGAGTTACGGCAGGCTTCGTGTTACCTTGCTTCAGCTGGTTTACTTCGCTGCGCAATCGCTTTACCTCCTTTTGGAGCGCTCTCCACTCATTTTCAGCTACTTTGAAATCAGATGAAGATGTTGTGATAACTTCTTCCGCCGAATTTTCCTGTTCTGTAGTTTCAGACGTGCTTTCAAAACGGATAAGTCCGACACCCCAAAGGATAACAAAGATAATTGTCACTACAATAGCAAAGGGCAGTATTTTGATGATGCAACCTCTTTGCTCGCTTTTATTTTCGTTTATTGAATCGTTTCTCATAGTGTTTGTGATTATGGTTTAAATCTCTATTTTACAAAGGTATGAAATAAGTCTATGCGGTTATTTCGGTAAAATGCGGTTTATTGATTCGCATTTCCTGTAGTCTCATATTACACGGTACAACTTGTGTAATATGTTAAAGAGGTTGTTGATTTTAGATGATTAATTACAGGTAAGTAATATTTTGTTGTTACTATTTACAGTACTGAATAGTTTCTCTATCTTGGGCATTATACAATCCTTGCTGTTATCTTTAGTTAATTTTTTTATAGCGCGTTTTGCTTTTGTTGGATTGACATACATAGTAAGATAGGTAATGGCGCAATTTAGAAGCAAGGAATATTGGTCTCTATTTGAATGTTGTAATTCGTACTCTAAAAACTCTATTGCGAAGTTTACCTCCTGTTTGGTTGGGCGAAATCTCATCAGTCGCTTATAGCACACAATCCATTCATCCACCTTATTTTCATAGAGAGCATAAAAGCCCATATTCAAATTATAACCCCATGTATCGCCTTCTATTTTTCTAAATTCTTTAGTATAACTTTTGGATGCTTTAATGTCTTTTCGATAGAAAGACAATCTTGCCATTGATTTAAGATAATTAATATCTCTTGTTAAAATCGGGAATAAGCGACGACATTCTAAAATATTGTTGTATGCTGCGTCAAAATCGTGCTGCTCATGTTCCAATTTTAACGCTGATGCCAGATATGCAAAACTAAGTAGATTGGCCGCAGTGCGTGATATGATAGAGTGGCGGTTTGTTCCTTCAATGTTATACATTCGTTTGGCAACAGGGAGTGCTGTTGTATAATCATTCTTGAACATATACAAAGCACTACAATACATTAGAAGCATGCCTTCTAAATTTTCTGCAACTTTTAGTTTGCTAAGAGCATCCGTCTTGGAAATATTGACTGTATTCCATTCTTTTGATAAACGTTGCTGTTCCAAGATGGTGTTTAAAAATGAGTTGTTATGGCTATTTAAATTCGCATGCCTATTCTCATTAACACGAGATGTGAATTCAGTGAAAATATATCCTAAGTTCCCATCTTCGGTTCCATCCATAAGTCGTGCGTATATAAGTGCGTCTGCCTGCGTTATATGACGTTTGATATAACGTTCGCAGTCTTTCAATTTAGGCTTAAATCCGAATGGTGGTACGATGATTTTAATGCTATCAAATTTATTTTCTATATTGAGAATGGTATGGTCGATAGACTCTCTAATACGATTCTCAATATTGCTTTTATCGCATGTTACAGTAAATGCAATAATCAAACGAGTATCTTGAAAGAATTTATGTTTAACTTGTTTTAATATAAACCATAATACTAATGCGATAATGATAGCTCCCCAAATATGGATATAAGGAATATTGTATGTCGATGTTTGCAAGTAGTTTGGATATATCCAAAGCGGAAATAAAGAAACGCCCACAATGTAAATAGTTCCCCAGCATAGTACTTTCCAACTATCTCTGAAGAAAAGACGTTGTGAAACTATAAGCCATATCGCATATGTGAAGAGGATAAATATAGCCGGTAGCCAAAACTCAATATAATGAAAATTAAGTTCTTTAATTTCACTATATATGCATGCTCGGTATATTATTAGTTCTGCGATGATTATACATATGATAAATAATTTGGTTCTCCAAATACTTTTATATTCTCTTAATAGAGATGGTAGTTCTTTGATCTCTCCAATCCAAGACATAGATGATAAATTTAGGATAATAGTTGATTACATTTCTTTTAGTCTTTCCAACAATTCCCCGGCAGTAATCGCTCCCTCCATCTGCTGTTTCTCGAAGACCATGAAATAGCGATACCACTCGCCTGCCTTGTTCGCCCATGTCGTTCCGAGTTCCACCTTGTTGCGGCTATCGGAATTATCCAATTGATCGCCTTTGGTTTCAAGCAAAACCGTCATGCCGCTTTTGAGTCGCACGATGAAGTCGGGATAGTGATTATAGCGGGTATAACCCTTAATGCCGAATCCCACGCCCCGTTCGGGATTCCGATGCCAGAACAAGACGTTTTCGAGGGCCGCTACGGCATTTATGACCTTATACTCCCAATCGTTCATGTCGCCCTCTTCGGTGTACAACCCCTTCGACAACCCTTTTGAGATGGTACGCAAAGTCATCGTTTCAGGCAGTTTGTAGCGCGGTTCGCATTTGATCTGTCCCGTGTCGAGCCATTTTTTGAATACCTCTTTCTGATGTTTGCCCAGCAGTTCGCCGATCTTGTTGCGTATGGCTGCCGTAGTTTGAGGTTCGTATGTATATAAATCGGCAATCTGCTCGGAATCGAAATCCTTGATTGCGTCCTTGATATAGCGGGCGATTTGCGGTTCGGCGATTTCGTCGAACCGGATGTTTTTGGCAATCGCTGCCGCCAGCTGCTCTTTCTTCGCTTCGGGCGGCAAAGAGATGAAATGTTCCTTAATTACTGCCAGCTGTTTGCTTGACAGATTGAATCGTTCGGGGCGGTATTCGTCGTTGCCGACTTTCGCCAGATCGACTCGCACGGCCTCGACATCCGCCCGTGTGAAGTCGATGTTGTGGTCTTGTTTGTCCAGATCGAAACCTTCGTTCAGCATCGATTTCTCCAACTGGACATATGCTCCTTCCTCCTCGAATATCGAGCCTTGATTTACGCGCTTGACGAATATCGGAAGAACGATTTTCGCCACTTCCTCTCTGAAAAATTCCTTTATCGGATATTGGTCTACCATATCTTTCAGGTCATTGGGTATGCCGTCGTCGTGTTTGGCGGCAACTTCCATTTGTTTGTCGTAGTTCTCGCTCTCCTGCCGTGCAAAAGTTTCCAGTTCAGAGGTTGTTCGGGGCATCGGATTGCTGATGGCTTCCTTAATCGCTTCGGAGTCTATTTCCGGTAAATCGTCCGTCTCTCCAGCTGTCGGGACAGCGGGTTCTTTCGGCTGTTCTTCGGGATTGTCGAATAGCCCGATTGAGTTGTTCGGTAGCGGCTGTGCTTCGGCTGGGACAACTTCGGCCACCCGATAGTCTTTCTTACTGAATCCGGCACGGTTCAGGCTGTCGATGATGTTCTCGATTGTCGCGCGAAAATCGTCCGACGAGGTAAAGACATAGGAGAGGTTCAGCAAATCGTCCCGGTGCTTGGTCGTATAAGGTAGTCGCAGCACACGGCCGAGAATCTGCTCGACATCCACGCGTGATGACTTGTTGGCCAGCGACGCAAGAATATAGGCGAACGGGCAATCCCACCCCTCTTTCAACGCATTGACCGTAATGATATAGCGCACCGGGCAGTCGCGGGACAACAAGTCGGTATTTTTGATTTCATCTTTGTTTGCCGTCTTGATTTTGATCTGCTCTTCGGGAATCCCGATATCGGTCAGTTGCTTCTTTATCTTGTCGAATGTAATGTTGTCGTCGGCCGTTTTCGGTTGGGCCTGAAGCAGCACGATGGGGCGGATGTAGCGTCCGCCGTCGGCTTCCAGCGCAATGGCTTTCTGCTCCAAGCTGCGTTGCAGGTTGATGGCGCTCGTTATGACGTCGGAGGTCGAACGGTGGTTGTAGACGATGACCGGCAGCTTCACCATGTTGGCCCGTTTGAGTTTCATGGCATCCACGAAACTGATGATGTTGCTCTTCTTGCGGGGTGTCGCCGTCAGGTCGAGGATGAAACACGGGTTGATCGCTTTGAGCATATCCACACGCAGCGCCGCCTCGAAGTTGTGGCTTTCGTCGATGATGACGACCGGATTCAGATACGACAGCACCTGAATCAATCCCGTCTCGTCAGACCCCTCCACACGCTTGGTCATCGTGTCGTATAGTTTGGCATACTCCGCCAGATTCTCGTTTTCGCGGTAGACGCGCCGTCCGTCCTTGTTGTTGGCGGCGAACGACTGCACGCTCAATACGAAGATGGTCAGCTGTTCGCGGATTTCCGTTGGGCTGATGCCGTGCCCGAACAACGCCGACTCCTTATCGACTACGCGTACTGCGTTCCCGAAATGGCTGTCTATCTTTTGCCGATAGGGATGCGACGGGTCGTTGAGATTCTTGTAAGTCTGTTTCAGAATCGTGTCGGAGGGAACGAACCACGCTACGACTTTCGGTTTCTCCGTCGGCTGCTTCTCGAAAATCGTCCGCAGCGCATTGCAAGCTATGAAGGTCTTGCCACCGGCTGTCGGAACCTTTACCGTCACATGGGGCACACTCGTCACACTGTTATCGTAAGGACGCAAGTAGGCGTGGTCGAGCGATGCCAACGACACGCCTTTGTCGCCCCAGAAGTTGTTGAACGCCACGTCCAGCCGCCCGTCTTTCTCCAGCCGTTCGATGAACAGCCCGAGGTCGGCGATTACTTCACGTTGATATTGTTTGAGTTCCATAGCCTAAAATCGTTTGATGTCGCGGGGAATCTTCTTGAAAACGATGTTTTTCGCCGCCATGTCCTCTTTCGACAGCGTACAGACATCGGCGTAGATGACATACTGTTCGGCTCGCTCCGTCACGATATGCAGCGTGTCGATGCCGAGCGTCGTCAGACGGTCACGTTCGTAGTAGAAATAATAACCCGTGGCGTTATGGGTGTCCAGCAGGTATTTCGACACTTCGGTGCGCTTGCGCTCCAAATGCTGTTTGGTTTCGGTATAGTAGATGTATTCGCGAATCTTCTCCTCGCCGATATGCTCGTTGAGGTTTTTCTCTTCGTCGAACATCGGTTCTCCCAATTCGTAGTAATCGAACGCTCCGCCCGTACCGGCTGTTGCATTTTTACCCTCGCCATAACCGCGCATGACCCGACACACTCGCTCGGCGGTAATGCTTTCGGCATAATCCTCCATCTCCACAAGGATAAATTTGCGGTTGCCGCCGTCTCTCTTGTTCAGATTCAGCACTGCATGGGCCGTCGTTCCCGAACCGGCAAAGGAGTCTAAAACTATATAGTCTTTAGTGGAATCTCCATTAAAAACCCACGATAATAAATATTGTATTAACTCTTGAGGCTTTGGATTGTTAAATAATTTCTGTCCAAATATAGAAACGAGTTCGCTTGTCCCGTCTTGATTATACGGTCCAACTAAAATAGATATAGGCTTTCCTAATCGAGTAATTCCTTGTTCATTCTTTAAATATTGTTTAAAACGGACACTCCATTTCCCATTCGTTTCGTTAAAAACCACTTCTTTGTTTTCAATTGCCTTATACAAACGAGACTTTTCCCATATCCACTGTTTATCTGGCCATATTTCATTACCGTTATAGTATACAGGATAAACAAGATTTGCACGATCATCTTTGCTTTTAGTCGCCAATGGTTGCGTAATATATCCCCCTCGAATGGGATACTTTTCATCCTTTAGTTTATATTTTTTAATTTCTTCGTTTGATAATGGAGCTGCAACCGACTCTATGGGCGTTTTAGAATAGCATATAATGTATTCGTGGACATTGCCAACTCCTTTTGTCAAAGCCCCGGGACCATATTTATTTTTCCAGATTAATTTATGAATAAAACATTGCTTGCCAAATATTTCATCCATTATAAGGTGTAAATATTTTTCTTCATTATCATCCACGGAAATGAAGATCGCTCCATCCTCCGCCAGCAACTTGTGCAGCAGTTTCAGGCGCGGATACATCATGCAGAGCCACTTGTCGTGGCGGCTCAAATCCTCTCCCTGCTTGCCGACGACCTCACCCAACCATTTCTTGATCTTCGGGTCGTTCACATTGTCGTTGTAAACCCACTTTTCGTTGCCCGTGTTGTACGGCGGATCGATATAGATGCACTTCACACGACCTTCGTACTCGGGCAGCAGCGATTTCAACGCCTCCAAGTTGTCGCCGTGTATGATTTTGTTGCCGCTGTTCGTCAGCGACCGGTCGCCTTCATCCTCCGACCGAAATCCGTATTGGTGTTCCAGCACCCGATACGGCACATCGTGATGATGATTAACAACTTTATCTTTTCCTATCCAAGTCAGTGTAGGCATATATTCTTTACTATTTATTACCGATCAACTCCTTCGGGTCTACCTGAAGAATTTTTGCTATTTCGAATAGCAGTTCCAGATTCGGCTGACGCCGATTGCATGCATAGGCATTTACCATGCTGAAGCTCTTGCCGAGTTTTTCGGCCAGCCAAGTCTGTTTAATGCCTTTTTCTTCAAGTACTTGTTTTATTCTGTTCATATATCCATCGTTCGATATAAAACATATTTCGCATAAAGATATGTAATTTTTAGCTATAATAAAAACGAGGGAAATCATTACTTCCCTCTGATTCTGTCGGCTTCTTCATCGAGTTTTCGAGCTTGCTCTATTTTTAATCTTGTCTGCTCCTCAAGAGCTATTCTTTGTCGAATTGCTTGTTCGTATTCCTCCACGTCTTTTTTCATCTGACGAATCTTGCTGTTATCTCGGTTCAGTTCGAATAGTTCTTCCAGTTCGGCAATGCGTTCGGGCGTCGCTTCGCCTTTCATTTTGAGGTAGCGGTATTTCAGGTCGTTGTCGATGCGGTCGTAATTGGGTTTTGCGGTCCAATACAGCATCGTACACAGCAGTACGATTGCCGTCATCATTCCTATCATCGCCCAGCATACTCCTTTCGATTCGATGGCGAGCGATATTCTGTGGTGCACGATTCTCGGCGGCAGTTCTGCCGGGATTTCGATTGCTTCGACAGCTGTTTGCAGGCTATCTATTCCAGCTTGGGTCTTTATATTGCTTTGCTCGATGCTTTCTAATCGTCCGGCAAGCTGGGCTATCGCTTCTCTGCTATGTTTGTGTTCCGAGTGTATGAGTTGCGGCAAATCCGTATCGGTCGTTTGATTATGCTTTGCCAATAGTTCAGTTTTGATCGTCTTTACCATTGTCTCCTTGAAGTCTTCGTACATTTCATAAGACATCATATTGTTTTCTTTCATTGCTGCTTGTTTTAGGGTTATAATTTCATTTTTGATTTGTTTGCTTTTCGGTCTCGCAGCTTGCGTTTCCGCTCCATCGCGACTATTGCCATCGCCTCGGCAGCGGTGTTGAGCAGTGCCGTAATGCGAGCAATATGTTCTTCAGGGCTTTCGCCGGGTTTGCGTTGTAGTTGGGCCGCAGATAATCCGACAGGCGAATCGTTGGGCGGCAATGGCAATGTTCCGATATTGCCTCCGAAGTTTATCGAACCGGCATTCGCTTGGCCCTTATTCCCGCTTCTGCCGATATTGCCGAATAGATCGGTGTATGCCGACCGATAATTGCCTATGGCTGCATGGAATCCCTTTGCGAGCGTCGTCCGATATCGGGTTTGCAGCTGAGCCTGTGCAAAGTGTCGGTTCAGCTTCGAGTAGCTGAATTGCCGGTCTATCTTCGAGCCTGAGAACTCGAATCCGTTTTTGCTGAACAGCACTCCTTGCTTTTGATTGGTCGAACCGCAATATTTGTAGCGCATACTAATACTTTGCGCTTTTAGATGCTTTTCTAACTCTTCCCAGCTTCGGGACTGAGGTAGTACAGCTTTGATTGCGTCGTATATTTCGTACTTCGTTTTGTCCGGTTCCCGCAGGCGTTCCCGTCGTACCGATTCTCTGCCCAGTGCAAGGTGTAATCCGTATTTCTCGGTCAATGCACGACAGACTTTCGCATTGCGGATTTTGATGTTCTTGTCCGATATGGTTTGCCCGTTGTTTCCTACCCGATTATAGACCAAATGACAGTGCGGATGCGGTTGGTCTAAGTGACGCACCAGTAGATACTGCGTATCGGTAATTCCCATGCGCTGCATATACTCTTTGGCAATATCCAGCATCAGAGCGTCAGTCATTCGTACGCCGTCTTTCGGTGAAAACGAAAGGGACATATGCCCGACAGCATTCTTGATACGTGGGTTCAGTAGTGTTTGGTCGTTGAAGTCCTGCACCATCTCCCGAACATCGGGCGGGGTAACACCCTTGGCATCGAGAATGTGCGATTGCTTTTTCATGACATATCCGACCGTTCCGGCGAAGGATGACCCGGCGATGATTTTACCTATCATCGCGAAGATGCTTTAATAGAGCCTCAATACTTGCCACAATAGCCGCATGGCGAGACACTATTCCCGTAAATCCCTTTGCATGGGCGAGGCGGGTAAGCTGGTTCAGGTTGCGGGCCATGCCTTTGAGTTGGGACATGAAGTCGAGATGTTCACGGCGCAGACGTTCGCGCACACGACCGGCGGCTATCAGCTGGCGGAGAACTTCGGCTGTTCCATGGCCGGAGGTGCGGACAAGCGATTTCAGCTTGAAGTAATGTTCGGCATCGAGCCGTAACGATAGCAGGTATTTCTTGCGGCGGCCCTCGCTTATGGCAGGTCGTCCGCCTTTGTTAAGCGGTATTTGTTTCATGGGTTGATTTCGGATTAATAGACCGGCGGGATGTTGCCACCGAACAGCGGCGGCACGTTTTTGTACTACAAAAACACAAACTTGCCTTACTACATTTTCATACCCCGCTTGCGTTTGGGCGCAATATGTTGTCGGGACTGTTTCGCCTGCCAATACTCGTTCAAATCCTTATGCTCCCGATAAAGATGCGACCGGTCGATAACGGAGCTGTTCGGGCATAGCCGTTTCAAATCGGCCGTCGCTCTGCAACCGGCTTCGTCGTTGTCGAAAAACGTATGAACCGTCGCATGCCGGTCGAGAAACGGAATCGCTTTCGGCAGGTTGACAACCGAGTTCAGCACTGCGACATCGGTTTGTAATTGCTTTTCCATCGAGAGGTAGGAGAGGAAATCCATAAATCCCTCGAATGCGAGGACGGTATCGGAACGGTTGTCGATTGTCGTAATATGCTTGGGCGATACGCCGCCCTTGAAACGTTCGGAGCGCAGTTCCCATCCTCCGGCATCGTTGCGGAATCCAACCGCGAAATACTCCCTGCCTTTGATTGCATAGTGCACCTCTCGGCAATAGCCGAAAGCCATATCCGGGTCGATTCCTCGCGACGAGAGATAGCCGACCAATGCCGGATGGCGGAGCGGCATGTCGGAAAGCAAGCGGAGCGCGGGGACGGTCGGAGAAACGGATGACGATACAGGCGAGGGAATATGCGTTCTCTCACCGTTGCCCAACAATCGGACGGCTTGTGCGAAATCGCACCGTTCCAATCGCATTACAAGGTCGATAATCGAACCACCCTCGCCAAGTCCGAAGTCATACCATAGGTTCTGCACATAATCCACCTTGAAACTCGGCGTCCGTTCTTCGCGCAGCGGTGAAAGATAAAGTCCGTATCGCGGATTGTCTTTGGTCGATTGCAAGCCACGTTCGGCGAGGTAGGCACGAATCGAAAGGCATTTGATAGCTTGAATCGTTTTCATAGCAATTTATTTTCAGTGAGAAGAAGAATATTTATTCTTTCACTGGATTATTTAATGGGAACGATTCGGTTCAAAGCTGCTTCGACGTCGCTGTCGCGAAACAGGACACGCCCGCCGATTTTGTGGGCGCAGATTTTACCGCGGTTCACCCAGTCGGTGAGCGTCACGAGCGAGATGCGCAGACGGCGGGCGGTTTCGTGCCGCGTGAAATACTTCGTGTCGGTTTTCGGATGTATGGGACGCAGCCGTTGCAGCTCGTCGCGCAGGGACTCCCGAATCATCTCCGAGAGCTGGTCGGCAGTCATGCCGTTCAGATAGATTTCCTTTGCCATAGTTCTTGCGATTTAACGCTGCAAAGGAAAAGGTTTATCGAAACTAACTAAAATAAGTAATTGTGTTACAAGGCGAAGACATATCGAAGACATACGATGTCAAGTTAGGACAATCCACGGATAATTATCCCGTTTTTTGAGGCGGATTTCCATAAATTGCGGAGATTTGCGCCATAAAATCCCAGCGTGTAAAGTGATTAAAAATCATAAAAAACAGGGAGCAACGATTCGTGCTCCCTGTAAAACGGATTGGCGGTTTCCTAAGTGTTATTCGTTTTGTCCTCTGGCAAGATATCTTTGCAGCGCTTCGCGAACGGCAGATGAAGAGTAATATTCATCCCGGGACATCCGTTCGTCGCGACAGCCCTCGAACCACTTGCTACTCAGCCAACGGTAGAGTGTCGGACGGGTGATACCCAATGCGGCGGCCAACTCCTTTTTGTTCATCAGCCGCCCGCCGTCGAATGCCGGCAGCTCGTTTTTGTCCTTGCAGATATATAGCCAGCGGTCAAAATGCCGAATCGCTTTATCCGCGTTTTTCAGTTCTTGTTCATAACTTTCGTACGCCCACACGCGCAGACTTGCCGGGTCGAAGTCCGCAAACTCCGGCCGGGAGCGCAATGCCTCGACCAGCGTGTCGAAGCACGCCAGTTCGGAAGCTTTGATTTCTATTTTGCGACGACGGGACATTATCTATATTTTTTAGGGGGGGTATATTTTCTCTCTACCCAAACATTTCTACACGCTTTTAATCACCTAATACACAGCATATAAGCAAAGCATTAAAAGAAATAAGTATGTAAAAAAGCGTGTAAAATCGTGTAAAAATTAAACATTAAACATTAAACCAATCTGAATTCGGGCCTTGCGATTCATTTCTTATCTTGCCCTGCCTCTTTAATTTTGCCAAAAGATTCGTAATCTTATCTTTTTTCTGTCTGTCTGTAAGCAGGTCGGAAAGGAGATTCCACAGTAGCTTATCGATTTCTTTGCGCGACAATGATTTGTGATCGCGCAATGCTGTCATCAAAAACTCTTCGCAACTTTTATTTCCAAGTCCTTTATGCTCCGAATACTCAATCTTTTGTCCGACTTTTTGGGCGATATGTTTCGCAATATAGACTTTGGGCTTGCGGCCTTCAATCAAATGTTTGCTTCTCAATCGGACGATCTCGTCATCGGATAACGGTTTCCCCAGCTGCACGCGGTTCAGCAATTCGATATCGAGCAGATTCAAATCGGTATTTCCCGCCAGAATATTGGCGTAGTTCATATCGAGAATTTTACCCGTTATGGTAACTTCAACCCGATTGTCGGTCAAATTGTAGTCCGGCAGAGGAAACAGTCGCTGTCTTTGATAATTGTACATCTTGCGGATGCCGCTGCCGATCGTATCGACCATTTTCAAACCGACCATGGCCGTTACCAAAAATTGATTTCTGTATCGCTCCTCGGGAGCATCACTGACGAGCACTCGTTCGATATTGCCCGGGATGAACGACCCTTTGTTCGAGAATACCAGCTTGTCGTCGTATTCCACCACGTTGATCTGACCGCCGAGCGTATAATCCTGATGGGCGATAGCGTTGTTCAATGCCTCGCGAATGACATACGGCTCGTAGGTGTCGATCTCTTCGGGAAAGAGTGTTTTATATTCCGGATTGATGTAGCGGTATTTCAGATTGCGAATCTTGTCGTATATTCTGTCGACGGCCAAAATGAACGGGCAGGAGGCAATCATGTAATCGCGCTCGATATTGTCCTGTCCGCGCAGAATCCATTTGATTTTGGCGACAGCGGGAGAGATCAAATGCTCGCTCTCCTCTTTACCGAGAAGTACCACGGCCGTATTGGTAATTTTTCCTCGAATCGTGAGTTTCGCCTTATTCAGAAAGGTCGTGTCGTCCCACGATGCGATCTCGTCGGCCTTGTCCTTGTGGGCGTTCGTGTATAGCTCCCTTGCCTTGGCAATAGCCGCCGAATCCAAGTCTTCCAATGAAGCGTCTTCGATTATTTCCGCACTCCAATCTTTCAATTTGGCTTGATTTCTTATTCTCTCGATTTTGTCCATACTCAACGCCTGCAAGGATTCTCCGTCACGGCCGTAATAATGGCCCTGATAATCGATCGGAATACCTTGCGGGGCGGGCGGTATTTCGAACATCACAACTCTTTTGCCGTTCTTGTACCGCAATTCATGTATCTCGACGAACGTATGCCGGCCCGTAGTCTGATCGGCAATCTTTTTCTTCATCGCATCGAGAGCCGGACGGGTATTCTTATATTGGCTGCCGACAACCTCGTGCGTGTGATTCTCCACGCCGAAAACCAACCATGCGCGCGACACGCCTTTCAGATTGGCTTCGTTGCTCAATGCCGAGAAGTATTGTCCCAGCTCCTGATCTCCGAACCCGTTGGACGCTTTCTTAAACTCCACCACCTCCGTTTCCGCAGGTAGATTCAGTAATGAATCGAGTATGTTTGTCAGTTCCTCAACCGTCATATATTTCTAATTTTCTGTAAAGTTACAATTTATTCGCGAATAATAGGAGCAGCAACCGTCCATGCCGGAATTTGTTTGACATTTTGTTACCGCGGTAAATTTTACGGCGGTAGCATTTCGAATTACCTACCGCTGAAATACGGATGATTCATCAACTCCATTGCGGTCTGTTCTTCCGTAATCTTGATGTATTTCATGAACTCCTTTTCGGTTTTGTGACCCGTGATTTTCATGATGGCGATGGTCGGAATGCCCGCCAGATACATGTTCGTTGCTCCGCTGCGGCGTGCCGTGTGGGTCTTTACCAAGTCGCATTTATCGACTAAGTGCGTCTTCTTTTCCCCATTCTCGACGTATGATACTTCGATTTTCTCCGTGATACCTGCCTCGCATGCAACCTCCTTAATGAATTTGTTTACTTTCTGTTCGTAGGCTTTCGGCAACCGGTTTTCGTATTTGTCCAGTATCGCCTGCAATTCGGGCCGAATGGGTATGACGACGTGATTGCCCGTCTTCTGCTGTTTGAGGTCAATGACCCGTTGCCCGCTTTCCAGCGTGCGGATATTGCCCTCGTTGATAGTCGAGTAGTCGCTAAACCGCTGTGCTGTATAGCAACCGACCAAAAATATATCGCGGGCAATATCTTTGTGTTTGTTGTTCGACAAATTGAGGTCGGCAATAGCACGGATTTCCGATTCGGTCAGATAGATATTCTCGACATTGGCTGTCAGCACACGGAATTTGCGGCTTTCAATCAAGCCGTTGTCGTGCAATCCCTCTTCGCGCGCAGCCCGCATGATAATTTTCAGCTCCTTGACATGGCGACCGATGGTATTAATAGAATAATCTTTCGATGTAAACCACGCCACGAAATCGTCGTAGAATTTCAGGTCGATATCGCCGAAATCGAATCGCTTTCGCTTCGCTTTGCAGAATTCATCGAACTGAATGATAAACCCTTTGTAATTCTTGATTGTCGATGCTCCGTAACGCAGTTTGTGAATATTGAGCCTTGTGCCGGCCTCCATTTCGTGCGTATAACGGGTGATATAGTCGGTCAACGATTCTCGACTGCGTATGTTGTGGCCGCCGGATGCACTACGCGGGTGATGGAAGCTGTAAACAATCTTTTCCAGCTTCGTTTTCGTCATCGCATGTTCCGGGTCTTTCGCCATTTCGCCGAGGATGAAGCTGCGCAACTCCGACAGATTCTTCATCAATTCCCGCCCCTGCTGCTCGGTGAAATCATCAGTAAAGGCATAGCGGCTTTTAACAGCCTGTCGCTTACTATCCCACGCATCAGTCAAAACCAAATACTGACTGTCAACGTAGAATTGGTTTCTGCGTCCGCCCGTAAATAGTATTTGAACCTTGACCAGCTTGTTTTTCTGCGTCGAGCGAATGCGATAACAAAAAGTTGCCATAATCGTCGATATTATTCGTTGCAAATGTAATTCTTTTGTAATACATTTGTCATACATCGACGGAATTTTCTAAAATCTCCAGACCTCGCAACTAACAAAATATTCGCATAATATACTGAAATACAAATTAAATAAGACAAGGATAAATTAATATCAATTAATTTTTATGGCGTCCGCTTCAGACCTCAAAGAGGGCTTCTAATCAGCTAATTTACAGCGATTAAGAAGCCCTCTTTCATTCACAGGGACGCAAATAGGGGCGCAGCTTCTAAAATCTTTATATTGTTTCGCATACGCATCTGGAGATGTGCGTTGCCTTCAAGGTCGGGATTGTGCTTCGGGTCCTTGATAGCGCAACTGTTCTCATAATCCCAATGCTTCGGGAGTATCTTGTAATCTGCCGGTAAAGTTACACCTTCTTCCTTTTTTTCGATCGCCTTGCGTTAAATGCTAACTTTAGTATGTAGCGTCGTTTGAATACTATAGGTAGCTTTGTGAAAATAAAATTTAATTCAATGACTTCAAAACCAGATATATTAAAGGTATTTGGAAATCGCATAAGACAACTTAGGTTGGAACTGCGCTTATCCCAAGAAGAACTTGCGGAAAAAGCAGGGGTACATAGAACCTATATCGGAATGATCGAGAGGGCAGAAAAAAATATTACTCTATGTAATATAGAGAAGATTGCATCTGCACTGAACATTAGATTAACTGATTTATTTGACCCTGGAATATTTGAATAAAATGAGACAACGTTGCGAAAACCATGTTGCTAACGAAAGATTTAACTTAAATTCTGTATACGATGATATATTTGTACAGAAGTTAGTTAATATACAGCCGTTTAACCGTCTTACTGCATTATTAATCGGGCTTGTCGGCCATCGAGATAGTGCAAAAATTATAAAATCGCTATTGCGATTTTCTTTTTTTATTGAACCGGTCAAAAAACCGGCAATTGAAACCACTAAATTTGCTGTTCGATGGTCAGAGGAATTTAATGGCGACCCCCGATTTTCCTCATATGAAGAATGTCTTTTAATATTTGAGACTTTTTTTACACGTTTAATAGGAGAACTTGCTTCTGGTGATAATAAACGGCTCATTAAGTTGATGGTAAACAATACAAGTATTGCTTATGAAATACCAATCGACTATATCTCACGAAGTTCTAATCCCATTCATTCAGTTAATAATATCGCCTGGAACTTTGGGGAATTACATATGTCTGTAGTTAAACTCAGAGCATTTTTAACGGATGCGAGTAAACACAATTATGCTTCTTTTTTCAGGGGTGTTTACACAAAGATCAAAACAAAAACCTACCTAACCGATCGAGTGCTAACAGGAGAACATAAAACTAATCGAGAAAAGAGATGGGAGTGTCATCCAGATTCAGTGCATTTTGCGCTTAGAAAAACCGCTTGGGATATCGAACTTAAATTAATAACGCAAGTATGCCATTTTGACGGTTTCCCACAAGACCTGAAGCAAACGATGATTGATAATGAAATATTGGGTTTCGATGATGTAGTGATGAAATGCCCCATAACATTAGAACCACTATCTTTTGCCCAATTGAAAGAGGAGGTGGAGGACACGACGCATGGTAGGTCTAATTTTCAAGTAGGGCATATGAATCCTCTAAAATCCGAGGCCGAAGATGGTATTTCAGGTCATACGGCTCAAAATATAAGCTGGATATCAGAGCAAGGTAACAGAATACAAGGCAGTAACTCTGTCGGATTTATTCGAGAGTTTATAGTTAAGATATACAATAATTATCTTGCCGCAGGTTATGTAGGACATTAACTTTCAACTACATCAACGCAGGCTTTTCTTGCCAATTCTCTTGCCTCAATTCTGTCGAGTATAACCTTTTCTACCGTTATCGCTATCTGCTCTTTTTTAGCGCGATCCTTAGGAATAGGCAGTAATAATTCATGGATCCTCGTACCCAAGGAGTCTATTATATCTTGTGTAAATCGTTTAGATTTAATTTGCTCGTTTACAGGCTTGGAGCTCAGAATCGCCAACAAAAGGAAAGGTGATATTATCTCTGGTTTGAGCACCCTTATTTTGTACAGATGACTCTGGTATATTATTTTTGTGTCATATTCAGTAGCTATGGCGCAAGTTCCGATCAGGTAAGTCCCATCTTTTACCATGAAAATATCGTATGGTCTAACATCTTGCTTATATCTGTACTGATTAAAGATTTCTTCGCTAACTCCGTGCTTCGGGTCTAATTTGATCTCCCAACTGGAAATATCGCTTGTTCTTACAAAAGGGATTTCGCCTGTGCCATATGCTAATTTTCCAATTTCATCTCCTGTCTTTATTTCAATAATTTTTTTTGACACAAGTTCCCCAATGGATATTATATCGTGCGTATGCTGCAGGGAGGACATTATGGTTGTTATTTCTGGATTATAATATCTGGGCGAAATAATATTATCTACCAATTCTGCCCGCGAAATAGAGTAACCTAATAACGATCTATTTGTGAGCTTATTTTCAGTATATAGTCTATAATTTTCTAATATCTTAGGCAAATCATCAAATTCAATCTCCTTACCTCTACTGTCATGGCCACACCATTTTGCCTCAGCCATGAAAATAATGTCGTCGCTCCTTTTTGCTATTCGGACATCTCGTTTCTGAAGAACCACCAAACATGCCTTTGTGTGTGTACCGCCTTTGCCTGATGTTTTGAAAAAATCTTCAGGCATACCTATTGCAGCGAGAAAATTGCAATGATCATGGATATATTGAACTACATATGAATATGAGTTGCTGGTAAGCAGACTTTCGGGTAATACGATTCCTAATCTGCCATTTCCTTTAAGGAGTTTTATGCATTTTTCCACAAATAAAACCTGAGGAGGAACGTTTTTTTGAAGGTTGTTTGTTTTGACATATTTCTTAGATTTTTTATCAACCTTCCAAATGTATCCTAAGTCATATTCTTTCTGAGCCTCTTTAGAAATTGCAACGATATTTTTACCAAAGGGAGGGTTGGTTAATACTACATCAAAATCATTTTTTAGCGGGATTAATTTTCCGTTTATATCTTTCCATGAAAGAGAGTCCCCACAGATTGTATAACCGGAAGAAAGTGTGAGAAGGGCAATGTGTATCTTTGCAAGACTGGCTAAATAGCTATCTTTGTCAACTCCATAAAGTTGCCCTTTGAGCTTCTCATAAGGTATAGCGTCTCCATTCAAATGAAATATGACACTTATTAAAAATCCACCTGCTCCACATGCTGGGTCTATTATCTTTTCATTGTATTTCGGATCAATCATCGACACGAGTAATTCAATACCATTTCTTGGGGTGAAAAACTGCCCCTCCTCTTCTCGAACACCCGATCCGATAAAGATTTCGTATAAATCGCCGAAGGGGTCTCTCTTAAGATTAATTAAATCAATCCTGCTGATCTGAGAATCAAAGAACAAGATAGCCTCCTGATCCAAGAGGATTTTCTGGCTGGCATCAAATACGTCTACAAGCTTAATTTTTAATGTTTCAAAGGTGTCTTTATATAGCTTTTCTAAGTCTTTGGAGCTTTTAATATTGTTCGTTGATATATTACTGTTCAACAGATATATTTTGCAAAATAAACATTTGACCACTTCATCTAACAATGCTCGCTCCCTTGTGGCTCCAATAAATCTGCCGGCAAGGAAATTATGGATAGTTCTAAATATCTCTTTGTGAGTAGTCTGGAATGAGTCCATGATTTTGAGTATTTGAGAGTCGGAATGATTCAGTTTCTGCTATTTGGGCTTAAATGCTAATTTAAGTATGCGAATGTACTCAATTCAATTGTATTATCAAATTTCTATTACATAAATTATGATCATACTCGATAAGGTCCAATCTGAGGCTCAATTTGAATAGGGCTGCGAGGTCGTGTGAGATGCTGTGGTGCTATGGTATTTGAGAGCTGGTAAATTGAGTTAGTCTCGTAATGTATTGCGGCGGATTACAGATGCTTACAAATGGCGACTCGCTTCAGACCTCAACTTTAAAGCGAGAGACCTCGGAAGCAATCTGCTTCCGAGGTCTCTCGCTTTGTCGGGCCCGTGCCGGGATTATCGGAGCGTTATGAGCTCGTACTGCTGCGACCCGAGGCCGATCGTTTCGCCATGTTCGAGCGTATGGATGCCGTGGCGTGACTCCATGCGTTCGATCAGGTGCACTTTCCCGGGATCGTCCGACGCATAGACCATATCCACACATGCCTTGTCGAGCGCCACCGGGTCGAGCGACGCCAGGATGCCGATGTCGCCCATTCGGGGGGCCTCCGGATGCGCGTCGCAGTCGCAGTCGACCGAGAGGTTGTTGGCCACGCTGATATAGAGGATCCTGTCGCCGCAGTGGTCGGCGACGGCTTTGGCGGCCTCGGCCATCGATTCCAGGAAATCGTCCTGCGCCGGGAGGCTGCCCCACATCTCATTGGCGTTCTTCGTCTTGCCTGCGGAGTGTATCCACGCCTTTCCGGCGGATGAGGCGATGCCGATCGAGATGTTTTTGACGGCACCCCCGAAGCCGCCCATGGCGTGGCCTTTGAAGTGCGAGAGAACGACCGTGAAATCGTAATTCAGGTAGTTCCTGCCGACGAAATCTTCTTTGAGGTGCTTGCCGCCCCTGACCGGAAGCGCCGTTTCGCCCTCGGCATCCATGATATCGACCGGGGCGATGGCCGTGAAGCCGTGGTCGGCGGCTGCTTTCAGGTGATCGGCGGTGCTCGCGCGGCCTCCGCCGTAGGCGGTGTTGCACTCCACGATCGTGCCGTCGACCTTTTTCACCAGCTCGCCGATCAGCGCCGGCTGGAGGAAGTTGCTGCCGCCCGGTTCCCCGGTCGAGAGTTTGACGGCCACCCGGCCTTTGGCTTCGCGGCCGAGGGCCTCGTAGATTTTGACCAGATTTTGCGGATTGATCTCCCGGATAAAATAAACCCTGGCCGGGGCCTCCGGCGTGCGGTTCGCACTGTTCGCCTGCCCGCAGGCGGCGGACAACAGCAGGACGGTGCTTGTCGTGATTGCTATTCCCAGTTTTTTCATGGCGGTTCCGATTTTAATTGCCGATTCGTTCACGTTGCAAAATTAAGTGCGGACAACGGTTTTTTCCTTACCCGTATTACCGGGATTGCTACCCCTATTCCGGTTTTCGGGGCTAACCATTCCTGCGCATGGTCAGCGAGATGCGGTTGCGGACGGTGTCGATGCCCGTGACCTTTACCTCGACGTGCTGGCCCAGGTGCACCACGTCCGCGGGCGATGCGACGTAACGGTCGGCCAGCTGCGAGATGTGCACCAGCCCGTCCTGTTTGACACCGATGTCGACGAAGGCTCCGAAGGCCGTGATGTTCGTCACGATGCCCGGCAGGAGCATTCCTGCGCGCAGGTCGTCGATCGTGTGCACGTTGGGGTCGAACGAGAAGACCTGCAATTGCTCCCGCGGGTCGAGGCCCTGCTTGTCGAGCGCTTCGAGAATGTCCGTCACGGTCGGCAGCCCCACCTCTCCGCTCACATATCGTTCGGGCCGGACGGCCTTGCGCAGGGCTTTGTCCGCGAGCAGCTGCTCGACGCTGACGCCTGCATCGGCTGCCATGCGTTCGGCAATGTGGTACGATTCGGGATGCACAGCGCTGTTGTCCAGCGGGTTCGTGCCGCCCACGACGCGCAGGAATCCGGCGGCCTGCTCGAAGGCTTTGGCTCCCAGCCGCGGCACCTTGAGCAGCGCCTTGCGGCTTTTGAAATCCCCGTTCGCGGCGCGGTAGGCCACGATGTTTTCCGCCAGTGCCGGCCCGAGTCCCGAAATGTAGGTCAGGATGTGTTTCGAGGCGGTGTTGATGTTCACGCCGACCCGGTTGACGCAGCTCTCCACCACCGTGGTCAAACGCGCCTTGAGTTTCGACTGGTCGACGCTGTGCTGGTACTGTCCGACGCCGATCGACTTGGGGTCGATTTTGACCAGCTCCGAAAGGGGGTCGATCAGGCGGCGTCCGATGCTTACGGCTCCGCGCACCGTCACGTCGTAGTCGGGGAATTCCTCGCGGGCCGCGGCCGACGCCGAGTAGACCGATGCGCCGTCTTCGCTCACCATGAAGACCTCGACACCCTCCAATCCCAGCCCGCGAACCAGTTGTTCGGTCTCGCGGCCTGCCGTGCCGTCGCCGATGGCGAATGCCTCGGCTTTGTACTTCGCGGCCAGCGCCCGGAGGGTCTCGGCGGCCTCGGCATAGTGGTTTTGCGGAGGATGCGGATAGATGGTCGTGTTGTGGAGCAGGCTTCCCTGCGAGTCGAGCGCCACGACCTTGCACCCCGTGCGGAATCCGGGATCGAGGGCGATCTCGCGCTTCTGGCCCAGCGGCGATGAAAGCAACAACTGCCGCAGGTTCTCGGCGAAGACCCGGATTGCCTCGTCGTCGGCCTTCTCCTTGGCCGCCGCCAGCTGTTCGGTCTCGATCGAGGGACGCATCAGGCGTTTGAACGAATCTGCGGCTGCCGCCTCCATCCAGGTGCGTGTCGTCGAACCGGGGCGGATGAACCGGCGGCATAGCCCCTCGATGCAGCGGTCGGCGTCGACGTCGACCGTGATCTTCAGAATGCCTTCGTCGGCTCCGCGGCGCATGGCCAGGAAACGGTGTGACGAGATGTTGCGCAGCGGTGTCGCGGCGTCGAAATAATCGGAGTATTTGGCTCCCTCGGCCTCCTTGCCTTTCACGAGTTTCGTGTGCACGACCCCTTCGCGGGCGAAGGTGCGGCGC
>ERZ773175.598-NODE-598-length-23642-cov-7.154789_pt1 | contig 23642 bp, 14 predicted proteins | sample MGYA00581004_ERZ773175 | MGnify/ENA primary metagenome ERZ773175 (study PRJEB29015, sample SAMEA2737834) | human gut metagenome | biome: human gut; feature: human-associated habitat; material: faeces | place: China | collected 2012 ...
TATACACTTATATTTTGTTGTGATATTTAATACTGCAAATGTAAATGTGTCAAAACCTTGCAGCCTGTATGCGTACTTGTTCAGTTGGGGCTGGTTGTAAGTGAGCGATGCAAAGCGGATAGTAAAATTGGTATATGCTGACGGGATGATGAGAGTCTTTGTATAATCGGCAGTAAAAGAGGATATCTTGCTTTTTTGCTGTTCCGGTATTTGTTCCAATGATTTGCCGTCTATTAATATATCCGTTATGCGCAAAGAAATATCAGAGTGTTTCTCCTTCATCATTTCGGAGTCAAAAGTAACTATTCCGCGGCTACATCCGAAATAGAAAGTTCCATTGCGATAAAAAGATGCGTTTTGATTAAAGAAGTTATCTGCTAATCCATCTGCAACAGTAAAAGTCCGTACTCTTCCTTTTTCCTCCCCGGTGATAGTCAATCTTGCCAATCCTTGATTAGTGCCTAACCAAAGGTTTCCATGATTATCTTCTTCCATACTGCCTACCATATCTCCCGGTAAATTGTATGCTTGATGGACGGATTCAAAACAATCATCTTGTACATTATACAGACAAAGTCCGCTTCCTTCTGTGCCTACCCATATTCTGCCGCTTTTATCCAATAGAAAACAAAGGGGAGTATTGACCGGTAACAGTTTGTTCTCCATACAGTAGTTTTGGCAATGTAATGTTTCCGGTTGCTCCATATTTCCAGTTACATGAACTATACCATTATTGTTGGTTGCCAGCCACAAGGAGCCGTCATTATCTTCCATTATGCAGGTAATTTCTTTAGAGAGTAAGGCATCAATGCCAGGCATACGGCTGAAACAATATTCACGACCATCCTTATATCGGACTCCAACTCCCTTATAGGTGCCTAGCCACCAATTCCCCTTATGGTCTTCATGTACCCAATATACCAGATCATGAGGAATGAAACCACAATTTGAAGTCTTATATTGGTGGATAATCTTTCCATTCTGACAAGCCATCACTCCGCCATCATGAATGGCGAGCAGCACTTCTTGGGAAGTAGGGCTGTAGGAAATGTGATAGGGACGTTTGGAGGGTATTAAAGATATCTTCTTGTCTCTCGACTGGTAATCCACTCCATATCCGAAACCAATCCAGGAAGCTCCATTCTCTTCTATATATAAGGTAGAGATCAAATCAGTAAAGAACTTCCCCGTTACCACGTGGGTAGAGGACATCAAAAGAACGTGCGTGTGTATCTGCATGAAAAACTCCTGTTCCTTTTGTTCCAATCCACATCAATCCGTTTTTATCTCGAAAAACGGTGTTCACTTCGCGTACGGGCAAATAATGTTCTGGGTTCGATTCTTTGTAATTGATGAACGTCCCTTCGTTAGCCATATTCATAATGCCAATTCCATCCCGGCTTCCCAGCCATAACGAATGTGTCTGCAAGTCTTCATGGATAGAATAAATATAATCAGAAGGGATAGAGGAAATATTCAGAGGATCGTATCTGTAATTTTTTTCAATAGACAATGTCTGCTTGTCCGAAGAGAAATTAACCTTATAAAGACCATACCCGCTTGTTCCCACCCATAGAACTCCTCTGGAATCCTGAAATAATGACAAAACGGAATTGTTTTCGCTCAATGGAGGGTAATGGATGAACTTATTCTCTTTTATGTGATAACGGTAGAGCCCGTCTTGCCAGGTACCAATCAGTAAATCACCATTTTCATCTTCAAGTATGGTTTGAACATTCTTTTGTTCGGGTACTTCGCCTTTACAATTCTTGTGTGTCATCAGGACCAATGTATCCTGTCCTGCATCATAATATGCCATTCCACGGATATATCCCAGATAGACTTTGTTCTCTTTGGTTACGTGGATTTCGTTCAAACGATGTTTGTTGATTCCTTCCAGTTGCATTTTTCTCATTTGTCCCGTTTGCTTATCGAGTACACAGAGACCTTCATGAGTTCCTATCCATAGTCTGTGGGAATAGTCTTCTTCTACGCAAAGTACATTATTATTGGTCAGTAGTCCCGGAGTGTAAAGATTTGATTTATATGTTCTGACTTCATAACCATCATACCGGAATAATCCATAGAAGGTGGGAATCCAGATGTAACCGTCCCGATCTTGATAGACCTGATGAACCATACTGTTGGGTAATCCGTCCGGAGTTGAGAATTGTTTGAATTCTAAATTCTTCAGACGATCCTGTGCATGGACGGGAAACATTAATAAAGTTGTTGTAATAAGAAGTAGCCAGAATATTCTATATACCATTATACTGCATTCTATTAGATTCCATTTAACAAATATACAAGATTATCTTTAGATTCTTGCGTAAATAAATAAAAATATAGAATCCGGGAATTACAGTCTATGATTTTAGAGCCTCTATTCTCTTAGTTTAGAGGCTCTGTTTAGTACTAATAGAGCCTCTGTTTACTAGATTTGCAGGCTCTGTTTATTATTAATTTTATACGTCGAATAATTGATTCAACCCCTCGCTCATACTCGGATGTGTGAAGATGAAGTCACGCAGGAACGTAGAAGTCTGTCCTGTCTTCATAGCCATTGCAACCATATTGATCAGTTCCGGAGCATCGGTACAGAACAGGGTACATCCCATAATCTTACCGCTATGGCTATTGATAATAGCTTTCAGCATCCCATCAGTCTGTTGCAAGGTACGCGAACGGACAATGGAGGTTGCCGGCAGTCGGGAGACTTTGAAAGAATACCCCTTTCTCAGTGCCTCCTCTTCCGTAATTCCGATATGTGCCAATGGCGGATCGATAAATACAGCATAAGGCAGAGGATCTCTGTCGTTGATGTCACGTTTCTTGTCCCCGAAAAGCTGATCCCGGATAATACGAAAATCATCCAGTGAGACATAGGTAAATTGGGCTCCTCCTTTTACATCTCCCATTGCCCATATATGAGGGGCATTGGTATGTAATTGGTCATTGACTACAATTGCCCCGTGCGCATCGACTTCTACACCAGCTGCTTGCAGGTTCAGTCCTTCAATCATTGGTTTGCGGCCTGTGGCAATAAGGATCGCATCACCGTCTACAAAGTAAGGAGTGCCGTCCGAAGTATCCGAATAAGTCAGAGTTACCCCGTCGTGTGTATCATGGATCGATTGAGTACGGACATTCAGACGAATCTCGACTCCTTTCTTCTCCATCACTTCCCGAACGCTTTTTGCAATATCCGAATCATTGCGGGGCATGAATCTGTTTCCTGCTTCGAGAAGAGTCACTTTACTTCCGAAGCCGGCGTACATCGAAGCAAACTCCAGTCCGATATAGCCTCCGCCTACAATAATCAGGTGCTTTGGCAGAATATCCAACTCCAGAAGAGTGGTACTGGTGTACACATTTCGACTTTGCTGAATACCCTCTATATTGGGAATAATAGGTGTAGAGCCGGTATTGATAAAAATCTCTTTTCCCTGCAGTTCGATTTCTTCTTCGGGAAGAGCAACTTTCACCGTATTGGCTGAAACGAGAGACCCTTTACCTGTGTAAATAGTCACATTAGGGCGTTTGCTTAATTTCTCGTAGTTATTTTCTCTTAAAAAAGAGGTAAGTTTGTTTTTTCTGGCAATCGCCTGCCTATACATGTTACTCTGCTTATCAAAATCATTGTGATAAAGCAGGGTGGAAATCTCTGATTCGTGAATCAAAGTTTTGGTTGGTATACAGGCTACGTTAGGGCAAGCCCCTCCGTACATTTCATCGGACTGTTCGACGACAGCGACCTGCCATCCTCTGTTGGAAAGTTCGGCAGCCAGTGTTTTTCCTGCCTTGCCGAACCCTATAATAATTGCATCATATTGTTTCATAACTTCCTTTCATTAACGATTTATACTCAGCTATTATAACACATGAAGAGTATATTTGTTTTGCGTCATATCCGGGAAGCAAAGGTGTCCGTAGCGGACAGAATCAACTTTTTTTCAGTGTTTTGAGTACGCGTTGTGACGAGTCTGAAAGAAGCACTACGGCTCCTGCGAGAATAACGATATCTTTGATAACCAGTCTTCCGGCACCGGACAATAGCGGGAAGCCAAATTCATCTCCACCCAGATTCGGAACCCAGACTTCGGGCGTGGTGACAAGAAAGGATAGTGTGCCTAACGTCATAATGATGGCGAGCGTGTCACCTACCAGCGCTACTTTCGGGAAGAAAATGCCCAGGAATACCAGAATGCCGATACTCATGATGAGCGCTCCTAATCCATAGGAGAAAGTATAAGTGCGATTGGCTTCGTGCCAGGCGCGGTTTTCCGGAACGAAGGCTCCTTCCGGATTTTTGTGGTCTTTGTATTCAGGAGCATCTTTCGCATAGAAGAAGCTCATGAAGGGACTGTTGGCTACGAAAGGAACAATTCCGTCGGCTTCGTAGTGGAAATATTTCAGTCCACCGATCCATACGAATACGACTAAGATAGCTACACGGATAAACTTAATTCCGAAATTCTTCAAGCTGGAAGTGAAGGTAAGCAAAGCAATAAATTTCTCTTTCATTTTGCGGTCTTTTTATGGGTTTAACTTTATACCGCAAAGGTCGTGCTTTCTGCATACCTCCGAAATGGCAATACTTCCGCTTCACTTATCAATTCTTCCCAACTTCCGTATTTCTGAACTGTACGGCACTCTGTCCTGTCATATTTTTGAAAAAACGGCTGAAAGAAGCCTGGTCTTCAAATCCCAGAATATCGGCAATTTCTTTCGCGCTCTTATTGCTGTAGAGCAGGAGGCGTTTGGCTTCCGCTTCCACCCGTTCGTGGATGACCCTTAGCGGAGAAGGCAGCTTACATGTTGAGAAAATGTTCGAAAGTGTCTTCGGTGACTTGTGAAGCATATCGGCATAGTCCTGTACCTGTTTTTTGGTCCGGTAATGCTCGTCTACCAGATTGTAATACTGGCGGACAATCTCGAAGCCGGATTCCTTTTCGCGCGTGATATCCAGTCGCTGACGGGCGATTCGGGTGCATTGGATGATGAAACGCTTCAGCAGGATACGCAGCATTTCTTCCTGCAGGCTGTCGGAAACGGTGAACTCGTTTTCCATGGCTTCGGTAATCTGGTCCAGTTGCCGGCGCTCTGCTTCGTTTAGTGTGAAGCGGACAAGGTGGGACGAACCGTTGAAAAGGAAGCCGCTGCACGACACTTCGTGGTCGTTTCCATAGATACAATAGAAGTTGCTGTTGAACAGCAAAGTCATATATTCACCATCTATGGACTTAAATTCAAGATGCTGCAGATGAGTCAGTGAGATAACGTCGTCTTTTGAAAGTACCATCTCTTGATGGTCGATTTCTACTGTAATGCTTCCTTGGCGGACCCATATAAACTTATAGAGTCCTTTTTCTTTTTGCAAAGCTTTCTCTGTCAGATAAGAATCTGTGAGAGCGAGTGTTCCTTTTAGTTTGGTGTGATACTGTTGTAACATAATTTATTCCTCCATGGCTGATGCGTCAAATGACAGCGGTAGTAAATCGCCGATACTTTTTACTTCGTAGATACATTCCCTGCCGTATAGCAGAATACGGATAGGCTGGCCGTAACGTTTTTCCGTTTCCAGAATCACTTGGCGGCAGGCGCCACAAGGAGGAATAGGAGTTTCTATAAAGTCCTTTTCGGTTCTTGCTGCGATAGCGAGGGTATTTACCGGTTGGTCGGGATACTGCGAGTTGGCATAGAACAGGGTAGTACGTTCCGCACAAAGTCCCGACGGGTAAGCTGCGTTCTCCTGATTGGTTCCCGTCACAATGGTTCCGTTGTTCAGCAGTGCGGCGGCGCCTACTGAGAAATGCGAATAAGGAGCGTAGCTGCGGGCGGTTGCTTCCATGGCTGTTTTCATTAATGACCGGTCAGCTTCGTTCAGTTCATCGTATTGATATACTTTGATTATAGCGGTAATTGTGAGGTCCTTCATATCGGTAAATAGGTTAGTTCTACATTATTAATGTTACAAAGTTAGAAAAGAGATTGATAATCCCAATTATTTTTCAGATTTTTGTGTCCGATAATCCACATATAAGTTAAAATGGAGAACAAATTGTATAGACTAGTCTTTCTAACTGCCATTATCTTCTTTGCCGTAGGAGTACAGGCACAAAGACGGAATGCACGTTATGTAGAATATATAAATAAGTATAGTGACTTGGCTGTGGAGCAGATGAAGCTTCACAAAATTCCCGCAAGCATCACTCTGGCACAGGGATTGCTTGAAAGCGGAGCCGGAAACAGCCAGTTGGCACGCAAGAGTAATAATCATTTCGGTATTAAGTGTGGCGGCAGTTGGCGCGGACGTTCGGTACGTCATGATGACGATGCCCGCAATGAATGTTTCCGTGCCTACAAGCATCCCCGCGAATCGTACGAAGACCATTCCGACTTTCTGAAAAGGGGTGCCCGTTATGCCTTCCTTTTCAAACTCGATATCACCGATTACAAAGGATGGGCACGCGGATTAAAAAAGGCAGGATACGCCACAGACCCTTCCTATGCCAATCGACTGATTACGATTATCGAAGATTACGACCTGTATAAATATGACAGCAAAGGTGTCTACTCGGAACGTAAGTTGCGAAAGAACCCTTGGCTGCTGAGTCCGCATCCGGTGTATATCGCCAATGATATCGCCTATATCGTAGCCCGTAGTGGGGATACTTTCAAGGATTTAGGTAAGGAATTTGATATCAGCTGGAAGAAGTTGGTGAAGTATAACGACTTGCAGCGTGATTATACTTTAGTAGCCGGAGATATCATCTATCTGAAGAGCAAAAAGAAGAAAGCATCCAAGCCTCATACTGTATATATTGTGAAAGATGGCGATTCTATGCATGCCATCTCGCAGAAATATGGTATCCGTCTCAAGAATCTGTACAAGATGAATCGTAAGGACGGAGAATATATTCCGGAGGTAGGAGATCGTTTGCGTCTGCGTTAGAAAACTTTATGCCATACTCATGTGTTATTATGTATGATAAAACATGATTAATATATGAGTCTAAATATTGCAAAGGACAGTAAGAAACGGGTCGTCATTGTAGGCGGTGGTTTCGGTGGCTTGAAGTTGGCTAATAAGCTGAAAAAATCAGGCTTTCAAGTTGTGTTGATAGATAAGAACAACTATCATCAGTTCCCTCCGTTAATTTATCAGGTGGCCTCGGCAGGTATGGAACCGACTTCCATTTCCTTCCCCTTCCGCAAGATATTCCAGCATCGGAAAGATTTTTATTTCCGTATGGCGGAAGTACGTGCTGTTTTCCCCGAAAAGAACATGATACAGACTTCCATAGGGAAGGCGGAATACGACTATCTGGTTCTTGCCGCAGGTACGACGACCAATTTCTTCGGTAATAAACATATCGAAGAGGAGGCCATGCCAATGAAAAACGTGTCCGAAGCTATGGGGCTCAGAAATGCGCTTCTCGCCAACTTGGAGCGTGCTGTGACCTGCTCCAACAAACAAGAACAGCAGGAGTTGCTGAATATCGTTGTCGTAGGTGGTGGTGCCACGGGAGTGGAAGTGGCGGGAGTACTTTCGGAAATGAAGAAATTTGTATTGCCGAATGATTATCCCGATATGCCCAGCAGTCTGATGCATATTTATCTGATAGAAGCGGGTCCGCGGCTACTTGCCGGAATGTCCGAAGACTCATCTAGTCATGCAGAACAGTTTCTCCGTGAAATGGGAGTCAACATTCTTTTAAATAAGCGTGTCACGGATTACCGTGACCATAAGGTGACACTTGAAGACGGCAGTGAGATTGCTACCCGTACTTTTATTTGGGTAAGTGGAGTGACCGGAGTTTCTTTTGGGAATATGAATACGTCCGTAATCGGTCGTGGAGGCCGTATCAAAGTAGATGCCTTTAATCGGGTAGAAGGAACAAATAATGTGTTTGCCATTGGTGACTTATGTATTCTTTCCGGTGACGAAGATTATCCGAACGGACATCCTCAACTGGCACAAGTTGCCATCCAGCAAGGGGAATTGCTGGCAAAGAATCTGATTCGCCTGGAAAAAGGAAAAGAGATGAAGCCTTTTCATTATCGTAACTTGGGGTCGATGGCGACTGTCGGGCGTAATCGTGCCGTAGCGGAATTCAGCAAGGTGAAGATGCAGGGATGGTTTGCCTGGGTAATGTGGCTGGTAGTGCATCTGCGCTCTATTTTGGGAGTACGCAATAAAGTAGTGGTGTTGTTGAACTGGGTATGGAATTACTTCACCTATGATCAGTCCATGAGAATGATTGTCTATGCCCGCAAGGCGAAAGAGATCCGTGACCGGGAAGCAATTGAGGCAACTACTCATTGGGGGAAAGACCTCATACAGGAGCCACAACCGGCCAAACAAGAACCGCAACCAAACTCAAAAGAAATAGTATAGCACCGTTTTGCGATGGTGTCACTATCCGGTCGGTATAGTGACACTATAACAAGAAGATAGTGACACTATAATAACAGTATAGTGACACCATGTTTTTTTGAACGGTAAATTCGTACAAGGTGTCCGATATCGGACACCTTCTCTTTTTTATTATTCTCTGTTAATCAGTTGATTATGCTTTTGGCATAGATTTGGTATAATAAAAGGTAAAACAACTGAAAGTGAAATTGTAAATACTTAGATATGGACAGAGAAATACCCAAAGAAGTGCGTAACAAAGAACGCAATAAAAAGATCATCCGTTATTCATCGATAGGAGTGGCCGGTATAGTTGTTATCGGCATACTTATATCTGTCATGCGGACAGGAGTGGAAAAAAAGGATCTGGTACTTTCTACAGTTGATAAGGGAATGATTGAAGTTAGTGTCAGCGCCTCCGGTAAGGTAGTCCCTGCATTTGAAGAAATCATCAATTCTCCCATTAACAGTCGTATCGTTGAGGTATACAGAAAAGGAGGGGATAGTGTGGAAATCGGCACTCCGATTCTGAAACTCGACCTTCAGAGCACGGAAACGGAATATAAAAAACTGCTTGACGAAGAACAGATGCGCCGCTATAAGCTGGATCAGCTTCGCGTCAATAATCAGACGAAACTTTCCGATATGGCGATGCAGATTAAGGTCTCTGCCATGAAATTGAGCCGCATGAAAGTGGAACTTCGGAACGAACACTATCTGGACAGTCTGGGAGCGGGAACAACAGATAAAGTGCGTCAGGCAGAATTGAGCTATAACGTAGCACAACTGGAATACGAACAGCTCCAACAACAATATAAGAACGAAAAAGAAGTAGCGGCTGCCGAACTGAAAGTGCAGGAACTGGATTTCAATATCTTCCGTAAAAGTCTTGCCGAAATGAAGCGTACACTGGACGATGCCCAGATTCGGTCTCCGCGTAAAGCGATTCTTACCTACATTAATAATCAGATCGGTGCTCAGATTTCGCAAGGCGGACAGGTGGCCATCATCTCAGACTTAAGCCATTTTAAAGTAGAAGGTGAAATAGCCGATACCTACGGTGACCGGGTAGCTGCCGGAGGGAAAGCGGTTGTGAAGATAGGCAATGACAAACTGGAAGGAACGGTCAGCAGTGTGACACCCCTGTCTAAAAACGGAGTCATTTCTTTTACAGTGCAGTTGAAAGACGATAATAACCACCGTTTACGTTCGGGACTGAAAACGGACGTTTATGTGATGAATGCCGTAAAGGAAGATGTGATGCGGATGGCAAACGCTTCTTTCTATGTGGGACGTGGTGAGTATGATCTTTTTGTCCGGACATCTGATGACGAACTGGTGAAACGTAAAGTACAGCTGGGCGATTCCAACTTTGAATATGTGGAAGTGGTGAGTGGCTTACAACCGGGAGATGTAGTGGTAGTCAGTGATATGAGCTCTTATAAGAACAAGAATAAGCTGAAAATGAGATAAAAACGATCTAAATTAAATACTTATAGTTATGATAACATTGACTTCTCTCTCTAAGATTTACCGTACGGACGAGATTGAAACGGTAGCACTGGAAAACGTGAATCTGACCGTAGACCGCGGAGAATTTCTAAGCATTATGGGGCCGTCCGGATGTGGCAAATCTACTTTGTTGAATATTATGGGACTGCTTGATGCACCCACAACAGGAACTGTTGAAATTAACGGTACGCACACTGAGGGAATGAAAGATAAGCAACTGGCGGCTTTCCGTAACAAAACACTGGGCTTTGTATTCCAGTCTTTCCATCTGATTAATTCACTCAATGTGATGGATAACGTTGAGTTACCGTTACTCTATCGTCGTATCAGCAGCGGTGAACGCAAGCGTTTGGCGAAGGAGGTACTGGAAAAAGTCGGATTGAGTCATCGTATGAATCACTTTCCGACACAGCTTTCCGGTGGTCAGTTTGGTAAATGTCGTGTTCATATCGGATTTGTCCTTTTCTTGGTTAGTATTTTCTTTACTCGATTAAGGATTGCTGTCGTACGCTGGAGAACGGTTTTTCGCTTTCAGGGCGGCCCCGGACCACGAAAAGATCCCGGAATGGACCTTTTCGTGGCCGTATAAATGCCGTTACAACAACCTAAACATCTACTTAACCGTTAAAATCGAATGTAAAATTACCTCTTTTTTTTGAATATCAAAATTTATTGCTCTGTTTTTATAGAAAATCCGCGCATTTTTTTTCGAGGCTCTCTTGTTTATGCCTGAAGACCTATCTTGCGGTAGGTGTGACCCTTTGGTGCGGGAATGTTTGAAAAATATTTTATTAATTAACCGGTTAGTTTATTAATGCTGATAATATACATAGGTATGATTAAAAGTCGATTTTTTTCTGCTTTTTTCTTGCAAAATCGGTAGGCGTTTCAAATTTTTACTTATATTTGTGTTGAAGAAACGGGTTTTTGACTGTTGATTGCTTTATCATTTAAGTTGGAAACCTCAGCCGCGTAAGGTATGAGTGATGATGTGCAGGAGTGGAACGGACGCGGTATGGTGCAGGCGGGAATAACGGTCTGTGGTTTTGTAAATGACTGTTATGTATTGTGTTATTCGACTGATGCACATAGGTTGAACCAGTTTCGGCGTAGTGTTTCGGATGATTCGGATGGAGATGAATCCCCATGGCAGACCGTAAATTTGCCGGTTCATCTTTTTTAAGCCCTGTTTACTTAATCGTTTAAGTAAATTCGGGCTGCACAATGCTCCGGAGTTGGAATACGAGCGCTGGAGGCCCTATGCGGGCGTAAGATGTAAAAATACCCAAACGGAACGCTTCCGGGCGGTCCTGATAAACTGATACAAAAAACTACAAATTAACGCCTATGAATCATTTTAAACTACCGTGTCAGCAATTCTGTGCCGGAGTGGTCAGGTGGCTCGCGGTCGGCGCGTGGATGATCGCGCTGTGTGTGCCGGGCAGTCTGTTTGCCCAATCGCATGAGATTACCGGCAAGGTGCTCGACGAAAACGACATGCCGGTCGTGGGAGCCAACATCATCGTCGACGGCACCACTATCGGAACCAACTCCGGGTTGGACGGCTCATTCAAGCTCACCGTTTCCCCCCCCCTCCACAAGACGGTGTCCGTCATGTATTTGGGGTACAAAACTGCCAAACTCGAATTAGGTTCCCGCACTAATTTCACCGTAAAGCTCGAACCCGACCGCAAAGTGATCGACGAGGTGGTCGTGGTCGCTTACGGTACCCAGAAAAAGGTCTCCGTGACCGGTTCTGTCGCTTCGGTCGGCAATACCGATCTGAAGCGCGCTCCGGTTTCCAACTTCTCCACGGCGCTGTCCGGCCGTCTGCCGGGTCTGACCGTGACACAGACATCGGGACAGCCCGGTGCCGAGAAGGTCAATATGAAATTGCGCGGCGTCAGCACCACCGGCGACTCTTCGCCGCTGATCCTGATCGACGGCGTACCCCGTGACGACCTCAGTTCGCTCGATGCCAACGAGGTCGAGAACGTGACCATTCTCAAAGATGCCGCCGCTACGGGCGTGTTCGGTGTCCGCGGTGCCAACGGTGTGATTTACGTCACCACGCGCCGGGGCAACGTCGGCAAGGCCGCCGTAACCATCACGGCCGACTACGGCTTCCAGCAGATACTCTGGCGCGGCGCCATGAAGATGGATTCGTGGGACTATGCCGCCCTGCTGAACGAGCGTGCCGCCAATGAAGGCAAATCCCCCGTTTACAACGACTGGCAGATCGAGCAGTTCCGCAGCGGCGCCAATCCCACGTTCTTCCCCAACCGCGACCCTTACGACGAATATACGCAGATGGGGTCGCAGTGGAAGATCAACGCCAACGTCTCGGGCGGTACGGACCGTCTTCAGTATTTCATGAATGCCTCCTATATCGACCAGGGCAGCGTTTTCAAATTCCTGCCCGAGTCGACGCGCGGGTATGACCCGAGTTTCTGGCTCAAACGTGTAAGCGTGCGCGCGAACATCGACTACAAGATCACCGACGATCTGAAATTCAGCCTCAACGTCAGCTCCTATCTCAACAAAGTCAACCGGATCGTCTGGGGCGACGGCCTCGGCGGCGAGGGTGATATCAATTTCGACGATGCGGGTTCCACCTATATCCTGGGCGGTCTGAACCGTGTGCCGCCGACGGCTCCCGGCCCTGCGCTTCCTGCGGGCGCCACCGACAAGAACGGCAATCCGCTGCCCGAGGGCGGCTGGGTGCAGGACGGCTCGGGTTACCAGCTCTATCCGCGTATGAACCAGGGCGGTTATATCCGCCAGATGAAGACCACGGTCAATACCAGCGCCTCGCTCGACTGGGACATGAAGAGGCTGGTGAAGGGCCTGAAATTCCGCGCGATGTTCTCCTATGACCTCTATGCTTCGGGATTCACCAAAGGCATACAGGCCTACAACCGCTACGGATTCTACCAGGCCAAGAGTCCCGACGAGGAGTCCTACTGGACCTGGGACCATACCGACGTTGCGTTCGACGGCATCCACGCCGATACCGAGGGCCTGAGTTTCCCCGGCGGCGGACGCGGACAGAGCTCCTACTACAAATTCAACACGCAGCTTTCGCTCAATTACGACCAGTTGTTCAACGAGAAGCATGACGTGCATGTCATGGTGCTCGGCCAGTTGGACAACTCGGTCAGCAACTCGCCGGCGTCGCTCTACCTGCCCTATAACATGCTTTACATGTCGGCCCGTGCGACCTATACCTATGACAATCGCTATACGGCTGAGGTCAACGTAGGTATCAATGGTTCGGAACAGTTCTCCAAGGAGAACCGGTGGGGCATTTTCCCTGCGGTTTCCGTGGGTTGGACGGTCAGCGAGGAGAAGTTCTTCAAAGACAATATCGACCGCAAATGGATCGATTTCCTCAAAATCCGTGCGTCATACGGTATCGTGGGTAACGACCGTCTGGGTGAGAGCCGTTTCCTCTATCTGGACGACGTGCGTGTTACCTATAATCAGGGCTATGTGAACAACGGCACCGTCATTCCGTCGTTGGGGCGCGGCAATTATGTTGCTACCTCGCTGCTGGGCAACCTCAACCTGAAATGGGAAAAGGCGCGGCAGCAGAACTACGGCCTCGACATTAACTTCCTGAATGGTTTCTCGTTCAACTTCGACTATTTCAGGGAGATGCGTGACGATATTCTCGTCGCCCGTTCGACGGTGCCTCTGGTTCAGGGCCTTCCCTCCTCGGTACTGCCCCGCGTGAACATGGGCAAGGTCGAGAATCACGGCTATGAAATGGTGCTCGGGTGGCAGAAAGCCCTCGGCAAGGATTGGTTCATTACCATGTCGGGTAACTACAACTTCGCCCGCAACAAGGTCCTCGAAGCCGATGAGGTGCGTTTGCAGACGGGCCGCGGCGGTTATCTCTACCCGTATCGTCAGACCGGTTTCCCGATCGGGCAAACCTGGGTGCTGCAGGTCGATTACAAGGACGGCGCCGGCAACGGCTATATCAATACCGAAGAAGATTTGGCGAAATACAAATCCATGTACGAGCAGGGCGGTTTTGTCAATGCGTTCCTCGGTCAGTGGAAGTTCGTCGATCAGAACGGGGACGGACTGATCGACAACAAGGATCAGATTCCTTACGGATATCCTTCCGGAACTCCCGAGATCACCTATGGCGCGTCGATGTCGCTGTCGTGGAAGAACTTGGATTTCAGCATGCAATGGCAGGGTGTGGGACATAAGCAGGGCGTGTATGTCCTGGGTATGTTCGGCAACGGCCACCTGACCGGCGAGTGGGAGACCCATGCCTGGACCAAGGAGCGTTTCGAGCGCGGCGAGAAAATTACCTATCAGGCGCTTCGCTCCGGTTATACGCTGGCCGGCAACGGTGTGAACGACCGCAACGACTATGTGGTCAGCGATATGTCCTACGTCCGCCTGAAGAATCTGGAGATCGGCTATTCGCTTCCGCAGAAGTGGATAAAGAAGATGGGCATCGGCGGAATCCGCCTCGCCGTCTCGGGCCAGAACCTTTGGAGCACCAACAACATGAAGGCGCAGAGCATAGACCCCGAGCAGGACAACGAGAACCAGTATCCGCTGACGCGCAATATCAGTTTCTCCGTACAGCTCAAACTCTAAAACCTCAAAATTTCAGCAATTATGAAAATCATACGATATATCGGTGCTGTGCTGTTGGCGGCTTTTGCAGGTCAGGGCTGTTCGCTCCTCGACACTACGCCGGACGGCCGCGAAACGCTCGACCAGATTTTTGCCGACCACGACAAAACGGCAGCCTACCTGAATACCTGCTACATGAACCTTCCGACGAAGGGTACCTCCTATTATTGGGTCTGCAACGCCCCGACGGCGCTGTCGGACGAGGGGTATCTGGTTTCGGGAACGATCAACGACGCCATTCCCGCCAAGATGTACACGAGCGGCGGTACGGCCTCTTCGCATCCGCTGCGCGATTACAATGGCCCTACGGAGAATTATTACAGCATTTACATGCTGCAACTCCGCTATTGCACGACTTTCCTGCAGTATATCGACAAGGCGGGTGTCAATTCCGAAAGCGAGCGTGCCCGCTGGCGCGCCGAAGCGCATACGCTGCGCGCCTACTATATGCTGGAGATGCTCAAATGGTTCGGAGCTTTCGCATACGAGCCGAACGGCTATCCCGACGGTTACGACTATTCGACGCTGAAAAAGCGTTCCGTCTGGGAACTGGCCGAACTGATCGACGCCGAATGTACGGCTGCCATCAATACGAACGAGCTGCCGTGGCGAATCGACAACCCGTCCGACGTCAAACGTATGACCAAGGCGCTGGCCTGGTGTATCAAATCGAAGGCTTATCTGTTTGCCGCCAGCCCGGTACACAGCGAGGATTATTCCGCTGACCAAAAACAGTCGCATTGGAGAACGGCTTTCCAGGTAAACCAGCAGGCTGTGGAGGCGCTCGAGTCGAACGGATACGCTTTGAAGACTTCGGTTTCCAACTCCCGGATTTACACCGGCAAAGCCGCAGCTTACAAGGAGCTGTTCACTTCGATTTCACTGACCTCGGCCGATGACCGGGAGACGATCTACCAGGGCGTCAGCCGGCAGAATTACGTCGACCACAACTATATCGGCGCCCTGAACTGGCCCAACAATACGACCCGCGCCGGCGTCGTGCCGACACAGGAGATGGTCGATGCCTATGAGGTGCTCAGCGCCGACGGGACCGTGGCCGAGCCGCTGCTCGATCTTTCCGATCCCTATACCGCCGCCAAGGCTCCCAACTACAATCCGAAAGCGCTGGATTTGGGTTATAAGGAGGACGATCCCTATGCGGCTCCCCGCGATCCGCGTATGGAGGCCTGCATTATCCGCAACGGCGACCAGATTTTGTGGGGCGGAGAGCTCCGGACCGTGGAGACTTTCGTAGGCGGTGAAAACGGGATCAGCGATGATACCAGCGAAAACCGCTTCACGCGTACCGGATACTATTACCGGAAATACATCGCTCCGGATGTCGATGCGACCGACAACAAGGCCGATGCTGCGCCCTGGAAATTCTTCCGGCTGGCGGAGATCAAACTCAACCTGGCCGAAGCCGCCGCCGAGGCCGGGGAGCTGGGGGTTGCCAAGGCGCAGGTGGATGCCATCCGCAGCCGCGTGGGCATGCCGGCCCTGCCGGAGAACCTGTCGCAGGCGGAGATGATCCTGCGCGTAAGGCATGAGCGCATGGTGGAGCTCTGTTACGAAGAGTGCCGTTATTTCGACGTTCGCCGCTGGGCCGAGGCTTTCAACAGTTCGGAACTGTATCAGAAGTACTTCAAAATCCCCTGCGAGAAGCTTACCGCCATGCGGATCACGAGGACGAAGAACCCCGACGATACTTACTCTTACACTTACGAGCGCCGGGTGGATGATCTGAAAAACGCCAGCACGCAGGCGCGCGACGTTCTGCTCCCGATTCCCGAAAACGAGGCGAATAACCTCTATTCGCTGACGAATGTACGCTGGCAGAATTCCGGTTGGTAATTTTTTAACAGGAAACGATTATGAGAATGAAAATCAAATATACAGCTATATTGCTCGCCGTCCTCGTCGCCTTTCCGTGCGGCTTCCTGAAGGCGCAGGACGTTGCGGCTCCGGATGCCGGGTTTTTGAAGGTTGTCAAAGGCATCGTTACGGATGCTGCCGGCGAGCCGCTCTATCAGGCCGTAATTACCGATGCCGCCGGAAAAATGCTCGGCACGACGGACCTGCACGGGCGTTTCGAACTGAGGACGGATGTTACGAACCTCTGTTTCCGCACGGTGGGTTACAGCAATGTTTCGGTGGCCGCGTCGCCCGATATGAAGGTGACGATGCGCACGGACGAATCGCACAAGGATGACCTGCTGGATTACGGCTACGGCGTGATCCGCCGCCGCGGAACGCTCAGCGAGGCAATTTCGACCATTCAGGGCCGGCAGCTCGAGGACGTGCCCAACGCGAGCCTCAGCCAGATGCTCGAAGGTCAGATATTGGGATTGGGGACACTCGAAGACTCTTCGGACCCGGGTAATGCGAGCGTTTATAAATATGTCCGGGGCATCTCCTCGAACCAGGGGACGCAGCCGCTATTCGTCGTGGACGGTATCGTCATGCAGGACTACAACTATGAATTCCTGACGGCCGCCGAGATCGAGAATATCGTGGTGCTGAAAGACGCTGCCGCCACGGCCATTTACGGACTGAAGGGCGCCAACGGCGTGGTTGTCATCAACACCAAGTCGGGGCTTCCCGGAGCGTTCGACGTGAGGGTCACGGCCGATTTCTCCCTGCAGCAGATCGCCCGCAAGCCCGAGACGACCTCCTCTTACGAATATGCGACGCTGCGCAACCAGGCGTGGGCGAACGACGGATCGGTGGGGACGGCTCCCTTCTCTGACGATCAGATGTCCCGCATCCGCTCGGGCAATGATCCGCTCTATCCCAACAACAATTATTACAACGAATTCGTTCGGAACTTCGGCACGATGGAGCGGATCGGTGTCAGCCTCAGCGGAGGCAGTCAGCGCACGCGCGTCTGGTCGAATATCAATTTCATGAACCAGACCTCGCTCCTGAAGCAGGAGACCGACGAATACGTGGCGGCGCCCCGCCGTTTCTGGGTGAATTTCCGGGCGAAGATCGACGTGGACATCTCCAAACACGTCCGCGCTTTTGCCGGCGTGGCCGGTAACGTGCGCAACGACCGCCTGGCGGGGAGCGATTATACCAACAGCGGAATCTACGAAACGATTTTCCAACTGCCTCCGACGATGATCGGCCCCACGACCGAGGACGGACGCGTGACGACGATGGAGTCTGTTTCCCTGCCTACCTACGGAATCCTGAACCGCTCGGGTTACACCAAGTATACGGGTATGTACGCTTCGACGTATGCCGGCGTTACGGTCGATCTGGATTTCGTGACACGCGGCCTGAGCGTGACGGGCAAGCTGGCTTTCCAGTCGAGCAACGACCGTCACAACTACATGACGCAGGATTTCAGCCGCTATTATTATGATTATACGCAGGGTGATTTCGTGCAGCTGGGCTCCAACCTGGACACCAACCTGGCAGGCGGTGCGAACGGGGTGTTCCAATACGCCATCAGCTATATCGCCTCGTTGGACTACAAACGCTCTTTCGGCAGGCACAATGCGGAGGCTCATCTCTACACGTACTATACCAACGAGCAGTTGGACGATGTGAATGCGGATTTTCCTGCCGTGGGTCTTCCGCACGACGACCACAATACGGGCCTGAACCTGTCGTACAATTACGACGACCGCTATGTGGTCGGCGCGACGTTCGGCCTGACGGCTTCCGACGTATTTGCCCGCAGCAACCGCTATACTTTTGTCCCGGCCTTTTCGGCTGCGTGGGTCGCTTCGAACGAGGCGTTTCTGCGCGATGCGAAGTGGCTGAGTCTGCTGAAGGTCCGTGCTTCTTACGGAGAGGTCGCCCTCGATGACTTCGAGGTAGGCTACTACCGCTATATGTACATGGATTACATCAAAAAGAACGGCGATGTCCGTCTGCTGGGGAATCCCGACCTCAAACCGGAGATCCATAAGACGCAGAACTACGGCATCGACCTGGGGCTCTGGAATAAGCTGAACCTGACGTTCGACTATTTCAGCCGCCGTACCGACAACATGCTGATCGAGGAGGGCAGCCGGATTCCCGCCTATCAGGGGATCTATGTGGGCAACTACCGGAAAATCAACGAGGGCAGGATGAAGAACAGCGGTGTCGAGCTGGGCATCTCCTATGCGACGGACCTCGGCCGGGGATGGGGCATCCACGCCGGGGTGAATTACTCGCATGCGAGGAACGAGGTCATCTACACCGGGGAGATGCCTTATCCCGGCGACGGCGACGGATATAAGGGCTATGCCTATTCCCACCGGGTGGAGGGCTATCCGCTGGGGCAGCAGTTCGGCTATCTGGTCGACCGCAGCAACGGCAGCGGCTATATCTCGACCGACGAGGAGCTGGCGAAATATACGAAGATGTATTCCGGGATCGGAATACCGCGCAAGGGCGACCTTATTTACAAGGACGTGAACGGCGACGGCCTCGTCAACGAGAAGGACCTGTCGCCCATCGGCAAGGGCAGCCTCCCGACCGATTTCACGACCATCCGTGCGGGCTTCAGTTGGAAAGGGCTGGAACTGGATCTGATGTTCCAGGGAGTGACCGGTTATTACGGGCTGGTCGGCTACCAGACGGAGCGCGATGCCAACGGTGTTTTCAACGACCTGCACAAGGCGGCGTGGACGCCCGAACGCTATGCTTCCGGTGCGGAGATCAAATACCCGGCCCTGAGCTATAACGGAGCTTCGACCAGCGCCGAGGACAGCGATTTCAACATCGCCGACCGGTCGTTCTGGCGGCTGAAGAACGCTTCGCTCTCCTACACGCTTCCGGCGCGCCTGATGCGCAATGCGGGCATCAAACGGCTGAAGATCGTGCTCAGCGGACAGAACCTATTCACTTCGTCTGCCCTCGATTCGAAGGTGATCGATCCCGAGACGGGCAGCATGACCAAGCTGCCGCCGATGCGCGTGATCAACCTGGGCGTGAAACTCGATTTTTAATCCGATAACAGCGAATCGTTATGAAAAGAATGAAATATATCCTTTTATTGACTCTCTCTGCGGCGGCTCTCCTCCTGGGTAACGCCGGCTGCCAGAAAGAGATGGACAGCGAGCTCGACGACCGCGCCGGGGACATGCGCAGCATCTACGAACTGCTGGCACGCGCCTATGAGCACCTGAAGTCGTCGTTCTACGTGCCTGTCGAGACGGGCCCTGCGGCGGGATTCACCGCCGGCGGCTACATGATGGCGGCCTATTGCGACGAGGCGCAGGAGGCTACCCAGTCGTCGTCCGTGTACGACTGGTACCGGGGCAGCATTTCCGCTTCGTACATGCCGTTGTGGTGGAACAATGAGAATTCGGGTTCGGACCGCTGGTCGGGCCTGTTCAACTGCATCTTCAGTTGCAACGAGGCCCTGAAATACCTGGAGGACCCCACGCTCGAAACCGACTATGAAGAGGCCCAGCGGAATCAGATGATCGCCCAGGCCTATGCACTGCGGGCCTACTCCTATCTTCAGCTTATCAAACGCTGGGGCGGCGTTCCTGTCCTGCGCGAAGCGCTCGAAAGGGACCACGACTACTCGAAGGACAAGCGGGGCAGTTTCGCCCAGTGTGTCGATTTCATCCTCGAGTCGTGCGACAAGGCGCTTGCCGCGGACGATGCGCTGCAATGGCCGCAGCGATTGCTGAGCTATTCGAATCCCGAGTTGAGCCGTGCCGCCATCTGGGCTGTCAAATCGCAGGCCGTGCTTTATGCCGCCAGCCCGCTGTGGGCCGACGACTATGCCGGGACCGAGAAATACACCTGGGCGCGTGCTGCCGAGATCACCAAACAGGCGCTCGATCTCTGCACCGGCCACGGTCTGGCGCTTGTCGGTGACGCTACGGCGTTTCCGGACGAGTCGAGCATCGGCCTGGCCGCCTATGACAAGTATTTTCTCGCTCCCTATCCCGGTTCCGGGGGCTGGGACACCGAAACGCTTTACCAGCCGACCAATTACGGCAGTCAGAAGCAGAGCCTCGTGTGGCAGTATGCGGGCATGCCGATCGACGACGGACAGGTGTCGGCCGGAGCCTGCCCCACGCAGGAGATGGTGGACGCTTACGAGGTCCTGAACGCCGACGGCTCCGAGTCGACTCCGCTGCTCGACCTGGCGAATCCCTACAATGCCGACGGTACGCCGAACATTTCGCAGAAAGCCCGGGATTTCGGGTATGTGGACTGCTCGGACAAGATGTATTTGAACCGCGACCCGCGTTTCTATTCGACCATCTATTACGATGGCGTGAAGGTGAAGCTCGAAAACGGCGAATACGGGGTTGAAACCTATGTCGGCGGTAACTGCGGGCTGTCGCTGTCGCCTTCCAGCCGGCGCAACACCTGCACGGGTTACTACCTGCGCAAGTTCAACAACGTGCAGTCGAGCACCAGCGGCGGTAACAAGGACGGTTATATCCGCATGTATCGTCTGGCGGAACTTTACCTCAATTTCGCCGAGGCGGCTTACCGGGCCTACGGCAACGCCGATCAGCAGGCTCCGGCCACCGAGGTGCTGGAGATGGAGGAAGGGGACGACGGTGAAATGGTCGAGAAGCTCAACACCTACGGAACGCCGATGAGCGCCCGCGATGCGGTCAATGCCGTGCGCGCCCGCGTCGGAATGCCCGGTGTGGCCGACAACGGCGATGCTTTCTGGCTGCGCCTGTGCAACGAGCGCCGCGTGGAGCTGGCTTTCGAGGAGCACCGTTTCTTCGACGTGCGCCGCTGGACGAAGCCCGACAGCGACCTCTCGAAGACCGATAAACGGGTGACGGGCATGCGCATCGAGCTGCAGAACGGCCGGAAAGTCTATTCCCGCTTCTCGTTCGACCGCCAGAACTATACCTCCAAATTCCTCAAATACCCGGTCAGTCTGGACGAGGTTCGCAAGATGCTCAGCCTGACCGGTGAAAACTGGCAAAACGACGGATGGAACTAAAGTAACGGAAACTGAAATAACCTCAACCAAAAAAAGCAATGATTATGAAAAAAACACTGAAACTTCTTGCGATGGCCCTGATGGCCGGTGCAATGTTCACCGCATGCGGTGGTGATGACAAAGGTGACGAACCGGGACCCGGTCCCGGACCCGGTGACGTTATTCCCGGCGTAAGCGTCGACAATATGCTGAGCGGATCGGTGAAGGCCGGTTTCGCCGGAGCGATCGAGATCATGGGTTCGGGCTTCGATCCGGCTCAGGACTGGGTGTATGTCGGTTATGAGAAGGACGGCAAGACCGAATACGTACGTATTACGGATGATGTGCTGACAATTAAGTCGGGCCGTATCACGTTCGGCGTGAGCATCAATGCCCCATTCCTCGACAAAACCTTTAAGGTGTACCTCGACCGTGAGACGACGAAGATGGCGCTCACGAAAGACCTGACCTTCACGATGCCGACCGTTGCCGAGGGCTACATTCCCGATCCCTACTTCCGGGCCACGCTGATGTCGACGCACCCGCAGCAGGGTAATGCCGAAATTGCTCCGCTTTTCGACGCCTACGGGTTGATTGACGTTGCCGGAGCCGCTAAAATCGAAACGATCAACCTTTATGCAAGCGGCGCCACGTCGCTCGAAGGCATCGAGCTTTTCACGCACTGCAAACGTATCATAGCGCATGAAACGTCCAGTCTGGTAAAAGCCGATTTTTCGAAACTCAAAACGGACCAATATCTGTTTGTCACGATGGAGCGTTCCGGAGCCTTGGAGGAGGTGATTGCCGGCCCGACGATCTCCCGGTTGGATATTTATAACTGCGAAAAATTGAAGACGGTGGATCTGCACCTCAACAAGTGGATGCACAATCTGCAGTGCTTCAGCGACCCCGCTATCGAGACTTTCGATATCCGCCGGGAGCATACCGGCACTTTCAAGGATAAGGAAAAGGAACCTGCGGAATATTGCGACGGCGATAATCAGTATACGGTTTTCGAGTCGGGTGCTGTCATGCAGCTTCCGGACAACGTCCATATCCTGGTCGATTACGCATTTATCACGGAAAAACGCCAGGCCGGGGATAACGGCAGCTTTAAGGGTGTTTACAATGCCTGGACGCGCGGTGCGACGATCGACGTCTATTCGTCGAAGGATATCTCCAAGAAACTGGGTACCGTTCCGATGTATAAGGACGATGCCGGTGCGCTGACGCTGACGGGAGCCAACGGTTGGGTTCCCGCAGAGACCGAATAGCATTTCTGAGGGTGTCACTCCAATTTTCAGGAAAGATGAAACGAATTTCCGATAATCTCGCAATGGCGCTGCCGGTCGGTACGCTGATCTCGCCCTGCGGTATCGGGAGTGCGCAGGCATCTGACGTGACCGAGTAAACCACCGGTGCGGTGACTTCCTTGCGGGGAAGCACCGTACCGGTTTTGGATAAATGACCGGATAGCAAAACCTGTAAAACAATTACTGCAATGAAATCTGCATTTAAATTTTTCGCCCTGTCCCTGTTGGCCGGGACGATGTTTGCCGCCTGCGGAGGCGATGAGAACGAAACGGAAGTACCACCACCACCCAGCCCGATTGAAATTACCAACAATGTGAACGGGGTTATAAAGGCCGGCATTGCCGATGCGATCGTCATTACGGGTTCGGGCTTCGATGAAAGTCAGGACTACATTTATATCGCCTATGACAAGGAGGACGGCACAACCGTCTATGATCGGATTCCGAAAGATGTGCTGACGATAAAAGCCACCCGTATTTCATTCGGCGTGAACGTCGGTGCCGCTTACCTCGACAAGACGGTGAAGGTCTATCTCGACCGTCCGGGCTATGACAAGATCGCGATTTCGGGTGAAATCACCTTCTCGCTTCCGAGCGTTGAGGAGGGTTATATTCCCGATGTCGCCCTGCGCGCCGTACTGAGCAATGCCGATAAGAATCCGAACGTGGTATTTTCGCCGCTCGGGCTGCTCGATGTCAATAATGCCGCTACGATTACGAATAACGGCAACGGATACGCTCTCGACATCAGCGATTGCGCTTGTACGTCGCTGGAGGGTATCGAGCTTTTCAAGAGCGTCACCGGCTTGGTTCCGGCCTGGGGTAT
>ERZ773175.612-NODE-612-length-23215-cov-4.869041_pt1 | contig 23215 bp, 17 predicted proteins | sample MGYA00581004_ERZ773175 | MGnify/ENA primary metagenome ERZ773175 (study PRJEB29015, sample SAMEA2737834) | human gut metagenome | biome: human gut; feature: human-associated habitat; material: faeces | place: China | collected 2012 ...
CCGTCGCCAAGAAACAGGCTGAGATTTTCCGCATAATTTTCCGCCAGACTTTTCTGTTCGTCAGTCAATGCAAAAATGGTGTCCGCAAAATAGGCTTCACCATTATAGCGGATCGTGTAGATGTACCATGTCTCCGCCGTATCTTCCTCGCCGTCCTCCTCCGCAGGGATAGTACGCACCTCCATCGTTCTGCTGTAGCTGTAAAGGTGCGTGAGGCCCGCACGCAGGATCTGCTCCATGTCGGTGAGGGAGATGGCGGCAAAGTCCAGATTTTTTGCCGCGCAGTATTGAGAAATAAACAGGTTGGCATTGCTGATGAGATCCCCCTCATAGGGATTGACTACTTCATAGTGATCTCCGTCTGTTCCAGCAAAATCATTGGCGATGCGCTCCCGCACATTCTCAATGCCTTCTCCAAGGATCTGATTGATCGCAAAGGCAGCCTGATTCACATTTTCCGTAATGGCTGCGTTGTCGTTGAGGATCGGTTGCCCAGCTGCTCCGGACGCTCCGCTATCCGTCAGGCTTCCAAAGATAATCCCCGGCAGGAGCAAAATAAAAAGCAGCGGCAGCGCCAGTAACACCAGCGCGGCCACCGCTATTTTCCCGATATGCTTTCGTGCGGACAATGCTGCTCCTATGGCAGCTCCATAGGGCCCGCCTGCCGCAGCGCCCTTTGCCGCGGCGGAAATGGCCTTGCCAGTCCGTGCTGCCTGCATGGTATTGGATGCAACAGAAGCTGCCTCATCCAGTCCGGTATGGTTATGTTCGCTCATGGTCGTATCCTTTCCAGTCTAAAGGTGGCGCCTGCATCGCTTGCGGCAGGCTTTTTTTGCGTGGCAGATCGGGGCTTTCAAAAATCCATACTTCTCAATCCGAACAGTCTGTGGTAGAATACCCCTCGTGTGCGATAGGAGGGGAAGAATATTGTTTTATACGCAGGAAGAATCCGCTGTTTTAGGCGGCTTTCTCAGCAGTTACTTGAATCGTGACTCTGCATCAGACCATGTCCGAGATTCGTTCGCACGGTTTCAAGTCGGATTGGAACGGGGCTGTTTGCAAAAATCGGAGCTGCAATGGGCCGAACAAATGCTGCTTGCCCTAAAGCCGCTCTGGTGGGAAGAGTGGGAAGATCACCGTGCCTTGATGAGTGCGCTGCTCAAGACACAGGCACTTCTGCGCGCCGATGAATGAGATTTCCCACAGACATAAAAAAGCCCCTGCTGCACGCAGGAGCCAGCATATAAGAATGACCCTTGACTGCTTTCGTGTTCCGCAGTCAAGGGCCATTCTATGTAAGTCTTGGGCTCTACCATCACTGGTTACCTCCGATTTCTACAGATTTGAGGGTTACTGGTACATCGGACTCACCTTTCTTTCTGTGTTTATAAAATAGCAGATTTTCTATTGGTTTACAATCCGCAAATTGTATGAAATGGCCATAACCCAAACTGTGCATCCATCTGATTTTAGATGGATTGCCGTTAATTTGATTGACGATGCAGGATACGGTACGGTATAATAATAGTGTTGTGGGGATTCAAACAGCCGTAGCCAGACAGGAAGGCCTATGCAGCCGGCTGCCAATTTTGACTTTCCAATGCCAAAAGATATGCGTATGTTTTTGGTGCGGCGCTGCAAAGCGCCGCCATTTTTTTGCTGTTATCACGGTAAGTGAGCCAGTAAACGAAGCAGTCCGCAAAATACTCCCGCTCGTTGGTAAGCGCATACGGACGGAGCAGGGCTGCTGCGGTTTCAGATTCCGCCTGATAAAAGCCTTCCGTCTGAGACGGGAAGCCCATCAGCTCATCGAGAAAATGGCCGAACTCGTGGACGGTGGCTTCCGCCGAGGATACAGTGATTTGGCGGCTTCCGTAATTGGTTGCCCCAATACAGCTCATATTCCGCTCTTCACTCAGCCTTGCGAGGTATTCATAGTCAATGGTGTACTGCCACCCTCTTTCCGCAAATGCCTGACGGATCGGCTCCGGGATCTTTTGAAGTTCCAGCAGGTAGCTGTTCAGATGGACGCCTTCTTTATTGTTCAGAGGGATCGTTTCCAGAATGGGCGGCGGCGCAACGGTAAATTCCCCGGTCAAAAGAGCATAGAGAAGATACGCAGCCTCGCCCCGTGTGATGATGTCCGTCCCTGCACAGGTGTCTTCGCATAAGCCAAAGCTCACAGCAGCGTGGAAAGCATTGTCCTGCGAAGACAGAGTTTCCCCCTCCGGGTAGAGCTGAGAACTGTAAAGGGCAATGTCAAAGGCAGCAAAGCCGCTTTCATAGATGGCATAACGGCACAGGCGGGAGTCCGGCGCCGCCATAGCCGGCAGATTCAGCCATCCATCCGCATAGCCCTGGTTGATACAAGCATCACCGCCATAGCCGGCAGGATCCAAAAGGGCGTCTTCTTTATCAAAGGCCCGGCAGAGCATCGTTGCCCATTGGCGCACCGTAATCGGTGTGTCCGGTGCATACCGGCCGTTTCCTGTACCGCAAGTAATGCCCTGCCCGGCAAGGTAAGTGACGCTTTCATAAAACGGAGATGCCTCCGGCACATCAGAAAAACTGTCAGAGGCGGCAAAGGCGGAAACGGACAGCAATGCGCTGATGATCAGCGTCAAAAGGACGGCAGCAAATCCTTTTTTGTGTTTCATAGTTCAACTCCTCACATTAGAATTGGGAAAGCGCCCCGGATAGGGCGCTTTCCCTGAAAAGGATTGGATTTAGTAGCCAGTCTTGGGGAGTGTAGGTGTATTCCAGAGACGGCGGATGATCGTCACCCAGCTTGCCGTTGCGGTCTGCCATGTGCCCTGATATTTGCCGCCCACATCGGCACGGTTGACCATCTGATAGCCATTGACCGCGTTTCCATTCACCATCACGCTCAGCGTGGGGTTGACAACGCTTTGGAAGCCGACAGGAACCTTGCCGAAGTCAAAATAGATGTCGGTCACCACTTCGCCGGCCTGCATGGGAATGGCGTTGAGGCTGAAGCTGTAGTTATTGCCGGTAAGCAGGTTGCTCGCCAGCACCTGATAGCTCGCGTTGTAATTGGTTTTGTAAAGGATCCGGTAGTTGAGCCGCGCGCTGTAGGTGCCGGTGGTAAGCGTCGTGGGGCGAGCCACATCATAGGGAATTTTATCGTGCCAGAAGAAGGACTCCAACGGCACGTTGGAAGTGTTGGCCACCGTCAGATCGTAGCGCATGGACTGACCCGCCATGACCTGCGCGTTGCCGCGCTTGGTGATGGTAACGCCGAGACTGGCAGGCTTATCATAGGCAGAGAGCTTGATGATCTGACCGGGATATTCCAGCGTCACATCATGCACGGTAGGATCGAGCTGCCAATAGGCGGGCGCTGTGACCTCCCGGATCTGATAGCGGGTCAGCGGCAGCGGCTTGCTGGCCGCAACGCCCCGGGCATCCGTTGTAATGTAGTCCACTACCTTGCCGCTGCGGGCATTGACGATCTCATAAACAGCGCCCTTGAGCGGAGTACCTGCGGCGGTGCCGGTGACCTCGTTATACTCAGCGGCGTACTTATAAATCTGGATCTGGCCCGTGACAGCGGTATTTTCCCACTCAATCTCCACGGTTTTGCCCGGAGAGACATAGACGGTCTTATACTGCTTATCCAGCGTGTAGCCGGGGGCGGCTTCCAGCTCTCTCAGATAAAAGCGGCCGCTCAGCCCGCCAGGGATCTCGTCAATGTAGATGTAGCCTTCATCGTCCGAGGTGTACTCTCCAATGGGCTTCTTGTTCGCATCATAGAGGACAAATTTTACACCATAGATCCCCTCGCCCGTGGCGCTGTCGATTTTGTGGATAACGATGCCGCTGAGCTTTTTGTTGGTCACCTGCAGCGTCACATGCTTGCCGTCTTTGATCTCAAAATAGTGGGGCGTATCATCCAGCCGGAACGATTTGTTAGACGTGACCTCTTTTGCATAGTAACTACCATCCTTCAGAGGCACGAACACACGGCCATTTTTGTCCGTCGTAACGGTATCCACCAAGGCATCGTCCACCTTGCGGATCTCAAAGGTCGTATTGGGGATGCGCTCACTATGGTTATCCTCGTTGACCTTGATAATCTCCACGCCGCCCACAGGATCATTGTAAAAGTGGAGCGTTTGGGTGTCATTAGGATTGATCACCACGGTCTGGGTGCGGGTGTTTTCGTCGATGGTGTAGCCGGGGATTGTCTCAACCTCCGTCACCACCACGGTACCGGAAATGCCGGAGAGAGTGATCTTGCCCTCCTTATCCGTCCAGTACAGGCCGGTGGAGGACAGCGTGCCGCCTTCAGCGTCCACATAGGAGCCGTCTGCGTAGACGATCTTGAACTGAACGCCCTCCAACGGCTCTTTTGTAACGGAGTCCTGCTTCACGATGATGAGATTGCCCTTTGGCTGATTGCGGAACTCCACTGTGACAACCTCGTTGGATTTGACCTTGACTGTCTGCGGCGTATCGTCGAGAATGTAGCCCACCTTCGCACGGGTTTCCTTGATGACAAGCGTGGTGCCGGGGGCGATGTCCGTAATCGTGAACGTACCTGCGCTGTCCGTCACGAACTTGCCGTTGGCGTTGCCGATGAGATTGCCGTCCGAATCCGTGACAAGGAACTCGACGTCAGAGATGGGAGCGTTCGTCACAGCGTCCACCTTTTTCACAAGCACACCGCCCTTGGGCTGATTACGGAATTCCAGCGTCATGACGGAATTGCGCTTGATCTTGATGCTCTGCGGGGTATCGTCGAGGATGTAGCCATCCTTGGCACGCACCTCTTTTGCGATGACCGTCATGCCGGGCGTCAGGCCGTCAATGCGGATGGTGCCTGCGCTATCGGTCACGTAGCGGCCATTCGCCGTACCGATCACACTTCCGTCCGAGTCGGTCACAAGGAACTCGACATCAGAGATGGGTGCACCGGTCACGGCGTCCTTTTTGACAATGAGGAGGGAACCCATCTTATCATTTCCGAAGGTCACGGTGATCACATCCTGATCCTTACCGGAGATGTAGACCGTTTCCGTGGCATCTGTGATCACATAGCCGTCCGGAGCAGAAATTTCTTCGCAGACGTAAGTGCCTGCTTTGAGGCCGGTCACAACGATGGTGCCATTGCTCGACGTGCGGTACTCGCCGATAACCGTGCCACCCGTGCCGGAGGTGCCGCCAAGGTAGCGGACGCGGAACCATGCGCCCTCCAACGGCTGGCCGCTCTCGCTGTCCACCTTGCGGATGATGATGGCGGAAAGGGGTGTGTTTTCGAAAATCAACACCTTGCTCTCACCACCGGCGATGAAGCATTCCTGCGTGGCAGGCTCCTTGATGGCGTACCCGGACGCCGGTTCCAATTCCGTTACTTTGTACCAGCCATCCTTGATCTCGGGGAGGATGATTTTTCCGCTTGCGTCAGAAAAGTAAGTGCCGAGGTCATTGAGTTCTCCGGTGTCGGTGTGGTTGCTGCCATACCAGATCTGGAACTTGGCACCCTTGACGGGATCACCGGTGACGCTGTCCACCTTGCGGATCTCCAGACTGGGCTTGAGCGCGTTGAAGAAGGTGACGGTAGAGGTTTCGCCGGGCTTCAATGCCACTTCCTGCGGGATGGGGCAGAGAATGACATGATTGGGAACATTGATCTCCGTCACCTTGTAGCTACCCACAGGGATGCTCTCAAGGAAGATGCGGCCGTGATTATCGGTGGTGGCGCTGGTGGAAAAGCTGCCGTCGATCTGCTCGATGCGGTAGGTCACGCCCTCGATAGGCTCTCCGTTGGCGATGTTCTTCTTGACAATTTCAAGACCGGGCTTTTCATAGTCAACGAAAGTGACCTCGGAGGTCTTGCCGGGGCGCAGCGCCACGGTCTGCTCGGTATTGGTTACGATGTACGGCTCGGGAACGGATTCCTCACGCACAACATAGACACCGGCAGGAATGGCCGAGAGCGTTGCGGAGCCGTCCGTCCCGGTCGTGACGGAGGTAGAATAGCTGCCGGTAACGGACTTAATGGAAAACACCGTGCCGGCAATCGGTTTGCCGCTCATGGCGTCCCGCTTGGTGATCTTCATATCGGGCAGTGCGTAATTTTCGGCAGTGACCGTGTACTGCTTGTCACCATCAGTGGTATCGACATAGACGCTGATGGGCGTAGAGTCGGCGCAGTAGCCCTCCGGGGCCTCGGTTTCCACGAAGGACCACAGGCCCTTGGTGACATCCTTGACCTCAATGATTCCGCCATTTTGGGTCACATCGCTGCCGACGATCTGACCGTCGCGGTAAATATTAAATTTTGCGCCATCCAAACCACGGGTCGTTCCTGCGGCAACCTTCCGCAGCGTAATATCAGCGTCCCCAGCCGGCGGCTTTCCCGGCTCGGATGTATTGGTGACGAGTTTTCTCGGCGCATAATAGTTAAAGAAAGCCTGACGCCCCTTAACGCTGGATTTCGCGTAGACCGCCCATTTTGCAGCTTCATCTTCTACCACAGTGGCGATGATGCCCTGTTCTGCGTATTCTTCAATTTGGCGCTGAAATTCTGCGTCTTCCTTGGCCTTTTCTTTCAACATCCAATCGATATAGCCCAGGTACATTTCATAGGTATCGGCGTTGGCGTAACCACCGCCATCGATGTCACCATCGCCCTCACCCTTGAAGGTCTGGTGATCCCATACATAAGTCTGTGCCGCCATAAAAAGACTGCCGGGGATGTCACCCTTATAGTCCGAAATGAACGTCATCATCCATTTGAAGTTTTCAAGCTGCTGGGCATCCAGCTCACCCATGCCGCTCTGCGCCAGCGCCGTTTTCAGGACAGCGTCCGCGTCCGCGCCGGTGGCAGAGGTATAGGTGTAGCTGTTCAAAAAGCTGGCCGTCCCCCAGCGGTAGCCATAGCCGCGATCCATGCAGTAGAGCATTTTGCCTGCCGCCATCGGGGGCTTGTAGCTGTAAGGCGTACCGTCATGGAGAAGCCGCGTTGTCCAGTAGTTTGTGTTGCTGGTAGGCTTGATCCCTGTTCCGGTGCTGGAAGCGGCCAGCGCGGAAGTCGGGAGCAGCGTCAACAGCGTCATGATAACGAGAAACGCCGAGACGAGCCTGGTTCTTAATTTTTTCAATGAGCTACCTCCTTGCAAAATTGCACAAGAAAAAGCAGACCGAGGCTTCCCGGTCTGCTTTGTGATATAGGATAACAGGATTTACTTTGTTGCCGGCTTGTCCACCGCCGAAATGCTGTATCCGCTGCGAAGAAATAGTTGGACACAGTACCAGCACTCCAAGCCGTTGGCGTCAGTCCCTCGTGCAAGGCCGACGCCGATAGCCGCATAGCTTTCATCGGTCATGTTTTCCATGTGCCCTGCGGATTTTGACCATGAATATATGAGCGTCTCCGCAAGCGCGGTTTTTTGCTGCGCAAGATAGAGCAGCGGGATCTGGTGGATATTTTCCCCAACCTGCCTGCAGTCCGTAACGGTGTAATACTTCCTGCCGTCCGGTCTGGTATGAGAATAGGTACCTGTGGCAGCCATTTCATCGGCCCGCACCTGCGCGGCGCGCATCAGTTGATCGTCGGCAGTCAAAGCTGCGATGCCTCGCTCCGCACGGAGGGCGTTGGTGCGAGCTACAATATCCTGCTTTGCAGCATCCACATCAGAAGGCGCAGCAGCAGGCGGAACAGCTTCAGCGGAGGGAGCCTCGCCGGTGTAAGGCGCACCGGTTTCTATTTGCACACATCCGCTGTCCGCATCCCAGAACACATTGAAGCCGACCGCTTTGCCAATGTCGCGGAGTTTCACATAGTTGTGTCCAGCAATACCATACGCTTCCATTTGCACCTCCTGCCCATCGACAAAAATACGATGGCTGCTGCGTTCAGCGAGGATTCCCGCAGCATAGGCGGAAGCTCCGCCTGTGATAATAGCGCCGATAAAAAGGCCCGTAAACATCGTGAGGATCTGCTTCTTCATGGAAAAGCCTCCTTATTTTTGATCTACTATTCCTTTACGATCATAGAGCGGCTTTTTCAACAAAAGATTTTAAGATGCCTGAACAGCCTGCACACACCAGCGCTGACTGGAATCTCCGGCAACGCAGGTGAAGAGCGTGATCCGGTTATCCGTGGTAGAGGACAAATAGCTCCAATCGCTGCTGCTGATTTTGGTCACAGTCTCCACCAGATAGGTGCGGGTACCCATGGATGTGGTATAGGTGATTTTATCGCCCACATCGAGATCCTTGATGCTGCCGATCACATATTTGGCACCGCGATTATGCCCGCAGGCAGCCACATTGCCGTTCCAGACGCTGGTACTAGTGAAATGCCCCAGCCCCTTTTTCATGCTGGCAGTCGTTTCACCTTCCCAGAGATAGTAATTCTTAACTCCGATGGCAGGAATGGAGATCTTTCCGACGGCACCGTTGGAGAGCAGAAAATCCTGTGTCAGCTCTGTGAAAGCGGGCGTCGCAGGAGTAGCTGTGGAGCCGCCCTGCAGAAAACCGGGGATCTCCACAGTTCCGCCGCCGGGAGAAATTCCGTAAATGCCGCTGCCGGATGCAGAGATGCCCTGAAGACTGGGCAGCATGATTTTCTCCATCACCCCGGTTTGGGTGGTGCTGAGCTGCCCGTACTCCAGCTCGGGGATCTGGTAGTCCACCACATTTTTTCCACCGTAATTGTAGCGGGAGCCGTAGACGTCCTCATAGGAAGATGAGGGATAGTATTCCGGGGTGCCATCGGTTTCAAAGGAATAATCGGCAGCCTGTGCGCTGACCGCCATCGCAGAAAGCATGGCAGCCAGAGTCAAAGTCAATGAGAAAAACTTCTTCATACGGGAGCCTCCTGTTCTTCTTCAGCGGGAACGGTAAATTCATGCCAGTCATTGTGCTTGCTGGCTTGGATCGTGTAAGTATGGTCACGCTGCGGGAAAGAAACGGTGAACTCGCGCCCAGCCAGGTGCCTGGCAAGGGATTTTTTCACCTCAACCGCGACGGTGTCTCCCGGATTCAGTGTGAGAGAGCCTGCATCGATAGCGGGAACCTCGCTGTCAGGCTCCACACGGAACTTTGCAATCAGCCGGTACTCTCTGGGCTTGCTGTCCGGAACATACACATAGACATTTTTGCGGCGGCGCAGCAGGACGAGTGCAGCGGCGGCGATGCCCGCGCAGAGCAGCACGGCAGCGATGATCAGCAGCGGAGCGGCAAGGCTGTCGTTATCCCAGATATGTGTTTTTACGGGGACGATCTCACTTCCGGTATAAACCACGGTATAAGTGATGCTGTCCACGCCTTCCGAAGTAACGGTTCCGTGATATTCCGCCGTGGTGACATAGCCTGTGGCAGCCTGATAGCTGCTGGAGGTGGAATAGGTGGCGACCGCCTGATACTGGGCGGGAACCAGCGCCTCGCCGACGAGCGCTGTGCCGGTGACCTGCCATTCCACATTGGCGAGGGAGAGCGTTTTTCCGTTTTTGACGGTCGTGGCCGGCACATAAGACATGTCGTTGCGGTCCAGATTGCCGATCACCTTCGTCTCGGTGGTTTTGCTGTATTTGGTGGTGTAGCCGGACGCCTCTGTGGAAAGCGTGGTATGATCCAGCGCCAACTCGCCGGAGAAGCCGTCTTTTTCATAGGGCATACTGGGCGAAAGCTCTGCGAGGATCTGCGCAAGGTCATTTTTGGCGGTGTTGACCGTGACGGTTTCCGTTACGGTTTTGCTTTCCAGATACGGGTGTTCCACCTTGGTGGTGTAGGCCCAGGTATAAAGATAGCCGTCGTAGGAAAAGTCCTCTTCCTTCAGCTCATCTGGGTCAACCTCCGGGGAAAGCGTGTAGGTTTTTACAAGCCGCTGCTGGCCGTTCAGGTTTTCCGCTACCAAAGAATCGGGAACCTGAGCGGCAAAGGCGCTAACCGTCAGCGACATGGCAAGCAGCAGGCAAAGAGCCAGCTTTGATAAGCTCTTCATGGTGGCCTCTCCTTTTTTACAAATTCTGTTTGATGATTCTGGTGATGATGCCGACGGCGATGCCGCGTTCCTCATCCAGACGGGTAACGGCAAAGCTGACGTCGTCTTTCTTTCCAGGCATTCGCCGGTCATAGCAGGTGTGGGCAACCGCATTGACACCGTTGTTGAGCCGGATGAACACAACGCCGTGCCGCACATCGGTCACTCTGCCGGCATATTTGCCCTGCAGGACGCATTTATCCAGATTGCTCTGGTTGGCGGCGGACGAAACGCTGCGGATATCTGCTGTGATGGAAATATGGTTGATGTCGCCGCGGTCAATGGTGAGCACACGGACAAGAACACGGTCGCCGACGCTGTAATACTCGCGGGCATCACCGAACCATGCGGCAGACAGATCGCGGGCGAAAATCGTACACTCCACGCCGAACACTTCTACACGCAGGACTTTTTCCGCAACACCAATGACGCGCGCCTGTACGACGCGCCCTTCATAGATCATGGGGATGCCCTCTTCATTGGCGTCCAGATAGAAGGTCTGACGCTTACGGAGCATGGCGGCCTTGCGGCTTGCCACAACGCTGCGGGCGGTGTTATCCAGACCCCGGACGATGAAATCGATCTCCGCAGTGAGCATGGTTGCAAGGATACTGTTCATCCGCTCCATAAACGGCTTGTATTTCGCCCCATACGGAACGGGTCCGGAATAGAGCATCATTTCTTTCAGCGGGATCGCAATGCGATAACCCTTGTAGTCAACGACAACGATCGTGCGGCCGGAAGGGGTCTGCTCCACGCCGTCCAACGTTCCGGTCAAAATACGACCGGCAATATGCGAGGTCTTGATCTCATGCCAGATGACCTCACGGCGTTCTTCTTCCGTTTCGATACGGTCTTTTGCATCAACGGTCAGAATGTAGGAGTCACGGCGCCCGGCAGGTGCGGGAGGTGCAGTAGGCTGCGGAGCAGCTTCACCATCTGCGGATTCCGTTTCATCTTCAGCGGGCGGAGCATTTTCCGCATTTCCTTCCAGTAAAAGCGCATCCAGAGCATTTTCGCCGCTGCTGTCAAGGGGTGCCGGAGTGCTGCTGTTCAGCTCCTGCAAAATGCTGTCGTACTCCGGGTCCTCAGCCTTTTCATCGGAAACAGGGACAGTCTCTGCGGCATCAGCGGTGTTTTCGGCATCCGGCTCGTTTTCCTCAACATCTGCTGTGCCGCTCACATCGCCGGAGCCGAGATCAACTTCCGAGAGTTCTGCCAGCGGAGTTCCCGTGTTGTCGCTGCCGGCGGCCTCCACCTGCTGCTCAGAAAGTTCTTTGGCGGATTCGGTTTCCATGAACTCTGAGGAGAAATCATCAGGGGTCGGGATCGTTTTTTTCTTGGGCATTAAGTATCCTCCTTTTTCTTCATAATGGATTCTTTGGTTACGGCAACGACTTTTTCAGCCGACGCAGGCTTTTTCTTTTGCGCCGGCTTCTTATCCGCTGCCTGAGATGGCGGCGCCGATGGAGTTTGCTTTTCCTGCGGCTGATTTGCCCGCCATGCAGGGACATGGGAGGCGGCCTTGCTCGGCCGCAGCTTCTTTGCCTCGGGATGTTTGGAATAGTCGTACTTATCCACCTCCAGTACATTCTTGCCCCGAATGAGGATCAGGGCTTTATCAATATCCATACGCAGCACCTCGTCCATGGTCATCAGCTTGCGCCGGCCGACACCGCTGGTTTCCCGGTATTCAGGCGTGTAGTTGGATACGCGCCATGTTCCGAGCTGTTTGGCTTTACTGGTGACAGAGATACTGGCCTCGCCGGTCCGGTCAGAAATAAATTCCGCCGTCAGAGCATCTGTGCAGCCAAGAAAAAGCTGCACATCGCAGTTGCCCAGAATTTCCTGCCACTGGTTGTAGGGATAGCGGTTCTGAAGACCAGCTAAGTTCTGGAACACACATGACATGGACAGGTTTCTGGAACGAATGACCGAAATTTTTCTCGATAGATCTGGGATCACTCCACAGGCACACAGCTCTTCACCAAGTACATGAACAGGAACCGGAAGCTCCCCGCCGGGGCAATGCTCGTCTGCATAGCGAACCAGGCGGATAAACACGAAGGAAAGAAACAGCGAGGAAAGAAAATCAAAAGTGCTGTCCTGATCGCTGGTAATGCAGTAATACGCGCATGGCTGCTTTCCCGGAAGTTCCAGATCAATCTCGTTGTAGGATGTGATGTTGCGAATATCCCGGTTTTGGAAAACCTGCAGTCTGGAGCCGAGCCCGATGATAACGCCGCCGCGCACACCCTCTGACGCCTGCTTGAAAATGCTGTATGGCGCTTTGGCAGGATGCGTAACCGGAAGAACGCCAAAAAGCGCGTTCAACTCCTGTTCGGAGCTGGCGGCAATCAACTGATACACCTCGCCGATATTCTGCTTTTTCTTGGGATAGCTGGTGGAAACATAGAGGACCAGCGCCTTGAGCAGATTCATTTCGGCGCTGTCCCAGAAGTGGTCGCGTTCCTCGCCGCCGGTATTTTTGATGATGACGTCACAAAAAAGCTGGGCCATCAATTCCTGACCGCCGACCTCCGCAAGACAATTCCATGAATCGGAGGCTGACGGTGTGACCAGATTGAACACACGGACGGTATAGCCCTGATCCCGCAGATATTCGCTGGTCTTTTCATAAAGCTCGGATTTGGGGTCGCAGATCACAAGGCTTGACTTCCGCGCCGCGCATTGGAGAATCATGTTGACGCAAAAGGCTCTTGTCTTCTTGGAGCCGCTGGCGCCGTAAACCGCAAGATTCCCGTTAAATCGAGTCTTTGGAGGAATACAAATGACCTGATGATCCAGCCCTCCGAGAATCGTGCCGGAATGCTTGCGAATGTCTGGCACAAGGTCAAGTACCTCGGTCAGCTCCTTGCGGGACATAAAGCCTGCGGTGCCGTAGGTTCCCTTGTTGGAATAGACAAGGTTGCGCCGCCGGTCGTATTCGCCGCCTTCGCTGTAGCCCATCCGCATGACCATGAGGATCAGCAGCGCCAGCGCACCGATGCAGAGGCCGAGGCCATACAGCCCATACGGAAAATGGAAGGCTGCCGCAAGGCAGGGAACGAATCCGGCGTCTGGGAATGCGGGAGATGTCCCAAACACGGCGCCGGCCTCCTGCCATGCACAGTAATTGGAAAAAAGCTGCGAGAGGTAGCCACTCCCATAGAGCAGCGCCAGCGCAGCGATTGGAATGATAATGAAGAGCTGAATCAGCTTCTTTTTAGGAATAGAGCACGCTCCTTTCAAACTGTTGAAAATCAATGCTTTGCAGTATCACACGCTGCCCGCAGATCTCCCGCAAGGCTTCTTCCTGGTAATCGAAGCAGATCAATGTCCCCGTCATTCCGTGCAGCTCCAGCGCGGTATCGAAACGCCGGATGCGAGGAAAATCACAGGTGTAGGCGAATAGAACAGGATTCCCCTCGCTGTCAATGGCGTCGTTCTCGACGCGCCAATTTGGTATCCCCTCATGGAGCCCGTCTGCAAGGATTGCATCGAGCGTCCTGCGCTGCTGCGTGTCGCATAAGAGGCGAAGGATCGCTTCGCCATAACGGTCATTGGTCAGATAGTAGAAATGCGGAAAGCTGCCATCCAGCAGGAAATAGCTGTGCGCGTCCGGCTGCGTCAGGATAGAAAGCTGTTCCATGGTGGAGCCGAACACGATCCCGGAAATCTCCGCATCGGGCATGACCCCTTCGGTTTGCAGCAGAGCTTTGAACCGCAGTTCAGCCTTGTACTCCCATTTCATCTGCGCTTTGGCGGTGTTATAGGTCAAAAAAATACCGCCATCCGTCAGCAGGATGCCGGTTGCGCGTGAACTTTTGATTTTCGCCCCTTGCGGGCCGATCTCTTTAACCTCTCTGGAGGTGTAATAGGCGGGGATTGCCGCACTTTGGCTGGCAGCGGAAAAAGGAGCCTTTTCCCATGGAAAGGCCGGAATGTCAGCGTTGTGCATGATGGTCAGGATCTCAGCCATCCGGTGAAGCCGGAGCCGTCTGGGAATTTCGCTTTTGAGCTTGTTTGGCTCAGAACTGCCGGTCAGGTAGGCTGAAAACCATTCGGGAGCATCAGCCAACAGCAGCCGTTTGGCTGACGAGGTGAGCCGAAGTCCACGCAGGCCGTCTTTGGAGAAGGTACGCAGCAGCCCATCTCGCCGGAGAGCGGTAACGACACTTTCGAGGTATGCGGAACCACCCGGCAGGTGGCTGATTTGACGGATGGGGTATTCACCGCAGAGGGCGGTTAATGTCAAAAGAAGATAGGGCAGCGTATTTTGGGCTGGCAGCTGCCGGGGCTTTCGAGGCATAAACCGTGCTGCCTCCTTGTACGATATTTTACCGTAGGGCTTTATAGCTTGGGTAATTTTGCGGCTGGAGCGCCTTGAAAAAACGCAGTATTTTCAGCGCTTTCAGGGCGCTTTTTGTACCTAGAAAAATAAGCGCCCTGAAAAGGTCAAAAATCCGATATGCTTTTTACACCATTCTGGCGCTCTGCAAGCCAGGCCGGAAACTGCGTGCTGTCCATGAGAAAAAGCCGTGTGCAATCCTCTTCGCCCAGCTCCGTGGTGTTGTAGGCGTCGCACAGCAGCCCATTGTCATCCGTCAAGATGAAGGAGGCCGCAACATCCAGAAACTGCTTCAGTTCCAGATTGTCATAATCACGGATACGCCGCTCTGGCAGCTCCTGCGCATAGATATGGGAAAAACAGACCACACAATGCTGAAATTGCGGCATGGTGTGGTGGGCGGCGTAATCGGAGAGCGCGGAGGTAAACGGATCCAACAGGAACTCCGTGCTTTGGCGCTGCCTGCGCTTTGGCAGAAGGCACGGGAGCTTGATTTCCAGAATGCCGTCATTTTCGCTGATCTCAATGCCCTGCATGGTTTCAGCAGACCGCAGATATTCCTCTTTTTTGATGCTGGTAGTGGCATAGATCAGGTGGCGCAGCCGGCAGGTGATCCGCTCGGCCCGCAGCGCCGCATCCGTGGACAGCACCTCGTAGTTGTCGGGATAACGCTGAATATCCGTCGTGTTCATGGCATAGAGCGCATTGTTCAGCCGTTCGATCTCAGCCAGAATAGATGTAATTCTTTGTGATATAATGGCTCTGTTCAAGAAAAAACTCCTTATTCGATTTGATAATACTGCACATCGCCGCCCGAAGAGACGGTACAGTAGCCGCTGGTGTTTGGTGTGTGGATCTCGGCGATCTGCTCCGGCTGCTCAATCAGAACGATGTATTTGGGCGGAACCTCTTTTACCGTGGAGAGCATTTGGTTGATAAGCTGCTCTTTACCCGGCTCCGCATAAATGATCTCGTAAACTTCACCATCCGCAAAAAAGATGATTTTGGCGGGATAGTCACTGACAGAATGATATTCCACCTGCTCCATAAAGTCGGTAAGAACCCAAACGGCCTTTGAAAGCCCGTGATCGATGCTCTCCTCCGCATCAGCGGGAATGCGGTAATACTCGCCGCGCTGCATAATGCGGCCCTGCTTTTGCAGGTAGGACAGCAGATTTCGGATTTTACTTTCCTTGTGCGGATAGAGCTTCAAAAGCTGCATCTCCGTCAGAGCGCGGTACATGGAAACATCCCGCAGGAGGCCGGCGGCTTCCTGCCCATAGATCTGTTCCCTCGTTTTCATTGAAACATCTCCTCGTTATGCGTATTGAAGCCGTATAATCGCCGTATTGCTGTTGGTTGTGGAGCGTTATACGTCTTAAATGCGTATTGTGTACGGATTAGCATGGATGCTGCTTTGGCGCAGCACGCTGAGCAAGCTCGGCCAGCTCCCGGCGATCCGTGGTGATCAATTCCTTTTCCATTTGACTGCACTTGATCTCCACGGCAATATTATTGTTATTTGTGCTGATGAGAGCGCTGCCGCGCTCAAAGTGCGTAATTTCCATCAGCTCGGCTTCAGAAAGGTGAAGAACACCCTGAACACGCTGGGCTTCCTCCTCTTCCAGATTCAGCAGGATCTTCGTTTTGCTGTTGTTGATGATGCCCTTGCCATATTTACCGTCGTCCAGCGCAAAAAAGTCATTGAGGTCCTGTGTGGCGCAGACAAGGTTGCCGCCATAGCCGCGGATCGTCTTGGCAAGCTCCAGAACGGATTCGGCGGCCTGCCGGTTGCTGCTGGCGCCGATGAGCTGCCAGCATTCGTCCACGAAGATGGCTTTTTCCGCCGTGCGGTTCTCTTTGGCCTTGTCCCATACAAAGTCAAGAGCAACAAACATCCCCACCGTCAGCAGATCACCGGTCAGCTCAGAAATATCAAGGACGATGTACTTGTTGTCCAGTGCCACATTGGTTTGCTGATTGAAGGAGCGGGCAGAGCCGTTGACCAGCCGGTTCAGGATGTTGGCAAGGCGCTTTGTTTCCGGAGAGGCGGCAAGAATTTCATACAGGTCGCCCAGGATTGGCATTTCTTTATAGCGCCCGGGATGTTCCGGCTGTTCCAGAGAAGCATTGTCATGTGTGATGCCCTTTGTCCCGTAGGTACAGATCATGGCATCATCCAGAAGCTGCCGCTCCTCGTGGGACATGTCCGGAATTAAGAGACTGAAAAACGTGTGCAGCCGCTGAATTTTGGCTGCCAGCAGAGATTTTTCCGCGCCGGGGCCATCCAGCAGATCGTCCACGGACTTATCTGCCTTGCGGATCTCCATGATGTTGATGCAGTTTTGAGAAGCCGGAGATATGGAGATAAACTGTCCGCCGATGTTGGAACAGGCCCGGTGAAACTCATGCCCTTTGAGCGGCGCGATGATAAAGACCTGAATTCCCTTGCGGCGCATACGCAGAGCCATCAGCTGAAGTGTAAAGGTTTTTCCGGCTCCGCTGGTTCCGAGAATGGCAATATTGGCATTCTTGTAGACGCGGGAATCAAAGATGTCCACGATGATGAGAGAATTGTTGTGTTTATTGACGCCGAGAAGAATACCGTTGTCATCGCACATCTCATAGCTGGTGAATGGATAGCAGCTGGCGGCTCCCGTTGTCAGAACATTCCGCTTAGACCGCTCATAGAGCTGGCGCTCCAGAGAAACCAGAGGAAGAGAGGATAAAAAAGCCTGCTCCTGACAAAAGGAACAGGTCTGTACATCCATGTCCTGCGAAAGCAGGAGTTTTTTCATTTCCGCGACCTTCCATTCAAGGTCGTCCACGCTGCCGGCTGTGACAGTGATAAGCAGATTCAGATAATAAAAATCCTCGTTGTTGGAAAGACCGTCTTTGAGAAAATAGCCGCTGCGAATGGCACCGTCCAGATCATCAAAGTCTGTATTGGTATCGCTGGCCTCTTTGATTTTGCTGCGATTGATACGGAGCTGCTGTCCCAGCTTTCTGACCATGCGATCCTTGGGCTGCCGCGTCAGAAAGACATCCAGATCGATCCCGTCGCCAGCGTTGACCAAAAGGCTGAGCCAACCGGCGAGAACGCGCGTTTTATAACCATCTGATGGGACAAGAAGATAGGCATAATACAGCCCATCTACACAGAGGTAGTTTCCATGGGTAAGGTCGATGCTGTCAGGGGCATAGAACTCGTTGACGGGAATCGAGTTGATGTCCCGTCCGGAGGCCATGTAGTCCGCCAGAACGGACTTTACCCGCTGGTAGAACGGCTCACTGCTGGCTCTGCGGCAGAGAATGTTATAAAGAATCTCCGCCGTGGCGTCGTCCTCGTTCTCAGGGGAAATGACCTCGTTGCCGCACTGCCGCAGATAATTTGCCGCCGTGCGTGCGGCCGTTTGCAGGGAAGCGATTGCATCCTCTTCCTCATGGCCGCGTTTGGTGCCGGGCAGCGGCTCATACTCGAAAACAAGGAAAAAGCGCCTTGTGATTGCCTCACGGGAGCCAAGCTGCCGAATGAGCTTCAGGTAGTCTTCCTGCAGGACACGGCAGCGCGGATCCTGCTCATGCTCCAGCTCCCTGCGGACGGTATCCAGATGCCGGTTAATGTCCGCACGCTTTGTCAATGCCTTGAATTGCACCTTGACCGGGGCAATTTTCAGATAGGAAATAAAGGAGTAAATGATGCTGCGCTGCTCTCTCGCGCTGCGCAGCAGGAAGTTGACGGGAACCACCTCTACAACCTTGACATAGCGGTGATCTCTTGTATAAATGACGCCGTGCTCAATCTTCTCGATAGGGATATAGTCCGCCAGGGCATTGAGCGGCTGAACGGCTTCTTCCTCCTGCAAGAAGGTCTTGAACTGCGTCACGCTGCGCTGCTTCAGATCAACAGAAAATCGGCTGCGGCTTTTGGGGAGCGGAGGATCTTCTGCTTCGCAGTCGCTTTTCCGCTGCTGCGCCCAGCTGGGCAGCAGCGTTTTTCCGTTTTTGCCGCCCTGCGTCCCATCGCGCGAAAGGATTCTGCGGTTGTGCAGAAAGCAAAAGAACAGGCGGATAAAAGCGGACAGGCTCATGCCGGATACGCCAATCAAAGCGAGAAGCACCAGCGGAAGAGCCGTCAGGCATAAAATCACAACGCGGACGGTGAGGGAAAACGGAAGGTGCAAAACCGGCACACCAACCGCGAGGCCAAGGATGACCGCCTCAATCGTATTGCGGGTTTTCAAAAGCCCGCCGAAGAGTGTGCCGCCCTCCATAAAGTTGGGAGGGATCACATAAACCTCAAATTCTTCCGGTTTCATAGACATCCTCCCTTACATCCGGTCTTTCCGCTTCGGCGGATCGGGCATCTTCTTGACGATCTCCTTATGATAGTCGATTTCACCGTCCGGTGCGGTAAATGGCTTCTTGATTACAGTGTCAACAGCATACTGCTTGTACCATTGGGCGCCATCGGCAGAGAAGACTTTCTGGTGTTCACCGTCCGGCGCGGCATATTGCCCGGTATGGTACATTCCAAAGGAAATGCCCTCCGGATGCTCCGGAGAATACTCTGTGCCGGTGATGCGCCCGCCGCCGATCTCAATGCCGGAATAGGATATTTGCGGCGCGGCGTCTCCCTGAGCGGTAATGCCCATATAGGAGGATAACGCCTGTGACGCAAACTCTCCGGTGATGGAGCCGGTGGAGTGCAGATCTCCGGCTGCGACCATACCGATCACATCGTTGGCAAAACGCCCGCCCTCCAACATGGAGTTGGTAAAAATACGTCCGCCGAGGCCAATGGAATGCTGTGACTCCCTATGGAGTGAGGAAACCGAGGCGGTTCGGGTACTGGAAGCGACTTGCTGATGGGTCACGCCCGTCTGCGACTTTTGAGAAGCGCTTTCGCTGCGCGTCTGCTTTGCCTGATGAACAACGCTTGCTGCCTGCCGCTCGGCATTTACAGTACGCTCCGTGGCCTGATGCGCGGCGGACATGGTGGAGGAAGACGCTTTCTGTGTCGTTTGCGTCGCAGTTCTTACGGCATCATTGGTGATTTTCCGACTGACAACGCCGGCCAGACCACCTTGCAGAAAGCCGGAAGATCCGGATGCGGTGGCGCCTGCGCGGCTGGAGGCTCTGTCGGCAAAGTTCCCGACAACTTTTCCAGCCATGCCGGCAGCGAGGGAGACACCCTTGAATGCCACCATCGCCTCACCCAGCATGGAACCGCCGGTATGCCCCACGTTGACGCCGATGCTTGCCATGAAGCTGTCGATTTTCTGCGAGACTTTGAGAAAACCAACCGCGCAGAGAAACCAGACCAGGACATTTCCCGTCACGGCCTCGCGGCTGGAACTGCTGACTGCGGCTTCGACATCGCTTTCCTCCAGAGCAAACGCAGGTACCGCCAAGGTGAGCGCAAGCAAAAGAACGGTGCCCAGCAGCGGAATGATTCTATGATATTTCTTCGTGGTAATGACCTCCTACATGGAAAGCGGATTTGAGATGAATGTGCCGACCATCGTGATAAACAGCCGAAGACACCATGCGTTCATCAGCAGCAGGAATATCTGCCCGCCGAACATCCGGCACCAGCTCTTAAAAATATTTGCGGTGGATTGCGATGCGCCCATGGCAAAGGCTACCGGTGCGGTATAGACCAGGACGCCCAGCAGTACATACCGTTCTGCCGCTTCAAACAGCAGCTTAATGTAGTTCCACGCAAGAATCAGTGTCAGAATCAGAACGATCAGCGCAACGCCGCCGTTGGCACAGACGCCGATGATGGTCAGCAGAACAGAATTGAAGCTGGCAAAGTCCAAAGAAGGAAGCTCTGAGGACAGTATCCACGCATAAGGCGTTCCGCCTATCGTCAGCGCAATGTTTACGATTTCATCTGCATAGTACGCAAGCACAATGAACAGAATCGCCTTGGCGGTCAGCTTGACCGGATCCTCTGCGTCCACGCCCAAGCCCAGTCCATAGTTCTTGAACAGATTCCAGACCCAGCCCAACAGGATCAGCCCGATGGCAAGTGCCACCAGAAGGCTATACATGGTTTCCGCTGCGGGAAAATATCGCAGAAATGTGTTCATGTCACAGCCCAATGCCCCCAAAACAGAGGTGTTGATCATATCCAGACCGTACATGATCTGCTCCGCGATCCACTCTACAATACCGTCTAAAATTCCCATAGCTTTTACGGGGCGGTCCACTGCCCGCCGCTGAAGAAGGGCGTAACATAGCTCATAATGAAGCCGAGACCGTTCAAAACAGCCCATGTGATGATGATTCGCTTGAGCCAAGCCCGGCTTTCATCGACGGTTCGGCCGCTGCGGGAGAAATTCATCATCAGCAGTGCGACTGCGGCCGTAACGATGGCTGCAATCGTGGAGATGCCGAGGATCTGCGTATAGACATCCCGCATGATCTCATTGGCCTTCTCCCACACGGTTGCGGCAGAGGCCGGCTGACAGAGAGAAGCGGATAGCGTGGCGGTCAGAAACGCCGCATACAGCCAACGGCCGATATTGCCACGTGGCTTTTTCCCAATACGGGGAGACGGACACTTGTGCTTCAAAAGCATTACCTCCTTGTGTTGCCCAAAAGCAGGAAACAGCACCCAGCGAAAGCCGGATGCTGTTTCATTGACCGCAGAAGGGCATAAAAAAAGACGCACATCAAAAATGGCGTCCTCCTGCGGCTGCTTTTGGTTTGTTTATAGTTTTGAGCATACTTAGTTTAACATACGGCGATTTTGCGTTCAATAGCAAAACCCTTCCAATTTCCTCCCAATTCTCTTTCAAAATACTCTCACACATCTGGCGGGAAAAAGCAGTCCAGCGTTTTCAAAGTGTCCTGCGCGGAAAATCCCCAAAGGACAGAGCTTAACGCTTCCACGGCAGCTTTGCGCAGGCGGTAGTAGGTGCTGAAGCTAATGTCCCTGATATGCGGGTGGAGCGCTTCAATGATCTCCTCCACATTTTTCAGCTTCTGTGGGGATAAAAATGAGTAATACAAAATCCAGTAGTACACCTCTCCGCTCTGGTGGTGCGTGCGGAGAAGGTTGACGGAATTTTCAAGCAGGGTCAGCATTTTGTAGCTGCGCTCAATGCACCTGGCATGATTTTCGATGTCCGTGCCGCCGAGATCCGCGCCTGCCATATAGATGGACTCCAAAAAATCTTCAATGCTGCAATCATAATCAATGCGAAACTGATTTTTGACCTGTCGGATAGACAGTTCCAGGCTCCATGTTACATCTCGATATTTTTTGAGCAGTCTCCATGTGTCGTGATAGCGGGCATCCTCTTCCGGCCGTTTTTCATACATCTTTCCTGACATTGTCGCACACTCCTTCCGCTTCAGCATTTGGGATGATCGTCATTTCAAACCGATACAACGGACTGCCGGCGCCGCAGCAGATCGCAAGTCCCGCTGAGATAGTGCCTTTCTCTATTCCTACCGTGCAGTCGTCGGATAATGGATATAACATATATTTGGATTTTGGGCATGAAAGGCAGGAAATGCCTTGCGCTTCAAGGGTTCGCAGCACTTTCCGAACGAAGTACAGCATGTGAGGTTTTGAAACGCTGGGAAGCTCTGTTGAAACGCAGATCTGCTCATCAGAAATTGAGCCGGACTCTGGCGAAATGGTATCTGGCACAGATACGCGAAGGTTCAGACACATAGCAACCTCCTCTTTGTCTATCATGACATCCGAAATTTGGAACATGGTTGAGAGATAATTCTTTAGGTAAATTACCGTTCCGCTGCGGCCTGGGAAAGTCAGCAGAGAAAGATAATCAAAATCGGCCAGTTTTTTGAGCAGCCGCCCCACGCTGGAACGGGAGATTCCCCAGCGCGCGGATAATTCGCTGTAATTGACGAGCGGATTCCCTGTGCCGTTTCTGAAATACACAACTGGCCCGATCTCAGAGCCGCGTACTTGCTGATCCTTATAAATCGCAGAGATCCAAAGATCCAGAATGACATCCATCTCGGATGCGCGTCCCGCGGAGATCAACTCCGTTGCCGTTGAAACAGGAATGAAGAAAAAACCGGAATCTTTTTGGCATGGGCAGTTATAATCGAGCGCGGTGTTATTGCGCCGCCAGTCCGTAATGGAGAACTTTACGATATGCCCGCGGCCGAGGCGGGTAAATGTAATGAGCTGCCGATCCTGCAAAGATTTTAGAATTGCAAATGCCTGATAATGGAAACGGACACGAAACCATTCTGCAACATCGGTGATGGAGCAAACCCATTCACCAGGATAGACCGTATATGAAATTCCATCTATGCGTCGGTAAGAGGTTCTGAAGTTGGCATAGGAGCAAAGAACGACATAATAAAAAAGACCGGAGCATCCGCCTGTGCGAATGCTCCGGTCTGCAATCAGAGTTTGCATAAATTCTCGATAAATTCGGCATCGTGGATAATCTACAACCTGCCTGAGTTCAAGCTGATAGTCTGCCATGGGTGGCCTCCTTTGCTAAGCATGATTGCTTTTGCATACATGATGTGATATGCTTTTTTTTGCCATTAGAATAAGTGACGGATTCGAACACGCGCAAGGAAAATCTGCCTCATTTTTTGCTAATGGCCTGCTAATTTGCAGTTTGAAATATCGTAGCTAATTTTTTGCTAATGATTACTTTGGTTATAAAAGGCTCTGAGAGTTGACTGTATTGCACAACAGGAGATATGGATAATAGCCGCAGCATGGTCGAAATGCACAGCAGTATATGTGAGGACATCGCAGGCAATTCGACAAACATATCTCCTAAGGTTATGCTCTACCGGCCGCCTTACGATGAAAAGTGATCGTTACCAATTTTAATTGAATA
>ERZ773175.642-NODE-642-length-22343-cov-5.475323_pt1 | contig 22343 bp, 29 predicted proteins | sample MGYA00581004_ERZ773175 | MGnify/ENA primary metagenome ERZ773175 (study PRJEB29015, sample SAMEA2737834) | human gut metagenome | biome: human gut; feature: human-associated habitat; material: faeces | place: China | collected 2012 ...
TGGCTTTCGCCCCGCTGCGCGGGGCTTTGTTTTCAAGCGGGCACTGCCCGCTTCCTCGTAAAAAAAGGAATCATCTCTCCGGAGTTGGATGCCGACAAAGGCACTTTTCGCTTGCGCGTTCCGTCGGAATACCCTCCAATGAGAGAGCGCTCTTTTCAGGAATAAATGCCGCGTACCTGGCATAGTCAAAACCATCGGCCTCTATCAGCAGGCCGGTGTTCGCATCTCGGCAGGTCACGAACAGGCAGAGAAATGTTTCTGTTTTCCCATCGAACCTCATATCCGTCACGTTCCGGGATATGAAGGAAACATCCCGCAAAAGCTCGTTCATGTAGCGGCGGTACTGATTGGCTGGCAGTTCGATCACCTTTGTGATCTGAAACCGCGCTTTTTCAGGAAAGGGCGCTTTACCTACTAACTCCCGCACACTGCTTGCTTTCCGATAAAAACTCGCAAAATTTTCTGACATACTTCTCTCCTTGTGGCAGGGTGTTTTGTGAACACCCTTATAGAAAAAGCAGGGTGTTTTGTAAACACCCTGCTCTTGAAAAAACGTTTTTGTTTATTTATTACCGTGCGTCAAGTTCTTTGGTCTTTTCCCTTTTCCGCAGTTTTTCCATTGCAAAATCAAGGATGCGCTCTTTTCGTGTCCGCAGCATTGTCTTATAGAACTGCTTTTGCAGATTCGAAATGAACGGAGTCTCATCCACGATACGGAAAATTGCATCCATGTTGATTTTGGGCAGTATCCGCTTCAATGCTTTGTTGCAATCCGCATTCTCCAAAGAGGAAATAAAATCAAAGTAGTTGATTTTTTTACCATTGACCTTAATGCTGGAAAGAGGGATTGAGAAAGTGCGAAAATCTCGTTCTGGCTGCTTATCTATGGTGTCTCGCATGATGGCTTCATCAGCCTGGGGATACAGGCAGCTCCCGCAGTCATACACAGGGGCAATGGCAATTTCGTCTGTCGCGGTATTATAAAGAAAACCCCAGTTTCCGTTGTGCCGATCCCAATTCCCGATCAGCGCATCTATAATGAATACATTCCAAAAATGCTGCTGCAACAATGCGGGAGGGAATGCTGTCTGATCCTCCATGGCCCGCATAATGTCAGACAGTTCTGTACCATACCCGCTGTGACCGGAATCGATCACCGTGTTTTTCAGCGAGGCAAAGTCCTGCAGCACAATTCCGGGAGAGGTAAAATCCCTGCAAGCAACAACAATCTTTTTTACGCCATTTTTTTCATAAGTGCCAAGGAGCGTTTCCTGAGCGTTGATCCCAACGCTGTTGAAAATATGGCAGCCGATATACTCGGTAATGCAACTGTTGGCGTAACTCAAGTCTTTATTCTTGGGGGCTTGTGCGGGGAACTTCAGCATATACTGTTCGCCTTGATAAATTACAGCCCGCTTTGCGCCGTTTGCCCCTGCATAGAATTTATTGCGAGTGGGGAGGTTTGTAAAATTTATCAAGAGGTATCACTCTCTTTCCATGCGAAGATACTTTTCACGCAAATACCATGCCTGCTCGGGAGAAATAATCCGTTCGACTTCGGCTGAGTTAATATCCGCATTCAGATTGCACCAGTAGATGTCCCAATGAGGATCTCGGCTTCCGCTGTCTATAATGGCCCAAGATTTTTGCATCTCCTGAATAGAAGCCTGCAAATCATCGGGAAGTCCGCATTCAAGATACGCCTGATCCAACGGCTTTCCGGTTTCCTGATCATATTGTGCGTGATTCATAACTAATTCCTCACAATGCTCTCTTACTGGATCGTTTTTATTATACCGATTTTCCAGCGTTATAGCAAGTCCCTTTGCCAGACAGCGCATCAGGTCACGCAGCTTCCTCCAGTTCTGAACAGATTCTTTCTCTTGCCAGCTTGGCATAGGTGTCGGTCACCTCAATGCCGGTGGCGGAATAACCCTCCAGAACAGCCGCCAGCACCGTGGTGCCGGAACCGGCGAAGGGGTCCAGAATATGGCCGCCCGGTTCCGTGATCTTCACAATGTCCCGCATAAGCTGCAAGGGTTTCTCCGTAAGATGAATGCGGCTCTGTGGATTGCCATACTTGAACACTCCTGGCAGGCAGGGCACCGGACGGCTGATAGGCATATCTCCGTTGGAACCCCAGACAATGTACTCCGCCTGCTGGCGGAAGCGGCCCTTCTGAGGACGGCTGTTGCCCTTATCCCAGACAGCGGTACCCCGCCAGATCCACCCCGCCCATTGAAGGGCATCGGTGGCTGCGGGAAGCTGCCGCCAGTCGATGAACATACACACCGGCGCACCGGGCTTGCTGGCTTTCCTCGCCTCATACAGCCACTCTGCCGCCCAGCGGGTCCAGGAGCGCTGGTCCTTGGCGTCCCCATCAAAGGGAGGCGGCGCATTCTCCCCCATGCTGGAATACTTCTTGGCGGTGGACTTGTTCTTTTCGGATTGCGTCCGGCCGCCGGAGGCATACGGGGGATCGGTGATGACAGCATCGAAGGTGTTGGGGGCGAACCCGCTCAGCACCTTCAGCGCGTCACCTTGAATGATCTCCCATTTCTGGTTATCGTTCATGTGTGTGGTCCTCCTTGTTTTTGTTTTTTGCGGGAATACTGCCGGATAACTCCGTCTCTACATACTCGCTGATGATTCCCAAGGCTTCCTCATAGCTGTGGCAGTCTCCGCCCATGATACGGTTTTGCATCTCTTTTGCCTCGGCTGTCATACCGTTTTGCCGCAGTGTCCGGCTTGCAAGACCGATGAGATTGAAAATATTGCCGTTCTGCCCGACAAGGGGGCAGGACGGCTTTTTGCGTTCCTGCTCCATGAAGGCTTACCGCTCCTTTCTGCCGGAACGCCTGGGCGGCGTCCGGCCAATGGTTTTCTGGTCCGTCATCATCGGAATTCCCAGCTTACTGGCATGATGGATCTCATCCCACATCTCGTCTGTCCAGACGGAACCGTAGACGTTGACCTGCTGGCAGGCTTCCAGCAGGCGCAGGGACATCTCCTTGGTTTTAGCGTCTTGCTCCGGGTGATTCGGATTTGCGGCGTATGAAAACAGTATGTGCGGGCAGATGGGGACATTACCATCCGCAAACACCTCCAGCGCCTTTTGCCGGGCAAATTCGATGTTCTTTTTTACATTGCCCTGCAGCGGCGCACAGATATATACCAGTTTGGAGCCAACCAGACTCCGTTCCGGTACACGTTCCCGGAATGCGGACAGGTATTGCCCAATAGCCTGCCTGAGTATGTCATAATCCGCGGCATCTGGATGGTAGACGTACCAGTCTAACTCTCCATAATCGCTCCGCAGGTGCGGTATGACTCCACTACGGAAGTTTGGATTGCCGGGAACGATCCTTTTTCCCCATACATCCTCGAAGCGTACCAGGGTCTTGTCCACCACGCCCTCTGTGCGGTTGAGTACTGCGAGACGTATTGCATCGTAATCGGCAGCAACATGGGCGGAGAAGAGTTCAGCCCGCACACGCAGATCCTTCCCAAGTTCGCCTACGCAGACACGCCCGGAGAATTGCGGGCGATCTATCAAACCGCTGTTTTCGAACAGCTTGCGGAGCTCCTGTTCGTAGCCAGTCATCGTTCCATCCCTCGCTTCTTGGATTTTTCTTTTTGTAGAGCATGCTCCTTTCTGGGTCTGAGGGTGTCTTTAACCGTGCCGCGCAGAATGCGGCGGCCGCTATCGGAGATAAGAACAGTAATGTCTTTCAAATCATTGAGGATCTCTTCACCGGGCAGAACAGCACCGGCCCCACAGACCTTTACATTCCCCCGCACACTCCCGCACACCTTACAGTGGCCGGATAGAATCGGTGGTTTAAATTTGTCTGAACCGCAAATGATCTGCGCAAAACCGGATGCGTATGCATTCCCACACATCACAGCCCCGCGCAGGTAAGCATCATCCTCCGCACGGGCTTGTCCATACAGAGCAGACCCGCAGGACACATAGGCATGATCGCAGGCAATGGCGGTATTGTGCAGGCTGGAGTCCTGATTCACATAGGCGCTGCCGCAGGCAATGGCATCATCGAAGATCCATGCGCTGTCAGACAGTTCTGTTTCCAGATTGTGTTCTCCCTCTACGAAGCCGCCCAGATCCCCAGCTTTTACATTTTCCCCAATATCCCGCAGCGCCCGGATGCGGTGGAGAAACGGATAAGTTTCATGAGCAATATCGGTGATCTCATATTTTTTGTTGCTCGTTTTCATCAACTCCTTCTTTATGCCGCCTTTTCACAGGGACTTTTTTGTGCGTCCTCCATACGGAACCGTTCGTCAATATCCGAGAATGATTCCGTTCGGTTGAACTTTTCAGACACCTTCCCCGGCAGGGCCTGTAGTTCCAGTATCCGTTCCCACAGTTCCGGGTGATGGTCATAAAGATGGCGCAGTTCTTTTTTTCTGGCGTTGGGACAAAACCAGCACCCGCCCCGGTCTGTAAATTCATAGACAGGCGACAGCAGCCCTGCCTTGCGGCAGAGCTGCTTGGCATCTTCTTCTGTAAAATGATACTTTTCCAAAAGGGACACCTGCTGCCCGGTCAGGCGCAGCAGCCGTTCCCGCTCATCATGGGCGATGCCGATATACTGTACTGTATCCGGCGGCAGGGTCCTCTGGTATTGGCGAAAGGGGCGAATCTTACAATCCCGCTGAACATAACACTTTCCGCAGATGGGAAACGCCCGCAGCATCCCTTTCTTGGGGCCGCGGGTGACCGTCCCTGTGAACAGATCTACATAGGTTTTCTCCGCGCACAGGACACGCACCTTCACCCCCATCCCCTCCAGCTTTGGAATAGCGGTGTGATAGATAAAATCCCGGTGTTCCGGCACCTCACCTGAAACGGTTTTATCAAACATCACCTCGCAATAGACAGCTTCGTCCAGCGGCTCCCCATGCTCCAGCGCCAGCAAAATGGTGGCAAGACTGTCCTTACCAAAGCTGCAGCTGACAATATGAAGAGGTTTTGATCTTTCTTTTGAAATGGTATCACTCCTTGTTTTTCTTATTGTTCCGGCTATATTGTCAGCCGGGTGATTTTTTGGTATAATAAAAAATATTATTTTCAGCCACTATCTAAACAAAGGAGAAAACAACATGAACAAGACGGAACTTCTCACCGCTATGGCAGAGGCCAGCGGACTTGCTAAAAAGGACTGCGATGCCGCACTGAGCGCATTCATTGATACCGTGGAAGCTGCACTGAAGTCTGGAGACAAGGTCCAACTGGTTGGCTTCGGCACCTTTGAGGCAAAAGAGCGTGCTGCCCGCACCGGTAAAAACCCGGCCACCGGTGCGACCATTGAAATCGCCGCTTCCAAGGCTCCGGTCTTTAAGGCCGGCAAGGCGTTCAAGGACAGCATTCAGTAATACCTGACAGCGAGAGGCGAGTCCTCTCGCTGTTTTTTATCAGCGGGCGGAAACCCCTGTCTCCTTGGCACGGCAGGCGCTTTCCAGCACCTCCGTCATATCCGTCCGCTCCCACGGGGCATCCGCGTGGGTGAAGTGTCCGTAGTTGCAGAATTTGCGGAAAATGGGTTTGTCCAAACCCAGCGTATCGATCATGCCGTTCGGCGTCAGCTTGCACACCGTGCGAACGGCCTGCTCCAGCGCAGTATCGGAATACTTGCCGGTGCCGTGGGCATCCACCTCCACCATGACAGGCTTCGCCTTGCCGATGGCGTAGGCGAGACTGACGGTGCAGCGTTCAGCAAGTCCCGCCGCCACAATGTTTTTTGCGATGTAGCGGGCCATATAGGCGCCGCTGCGATCCACCTTGGTGCCGTCCTTGCCGGACAACGCGCCGCCACCATGGGGTGCGAGACCGCCGTAGGTATCCACCATCAGCTTACGGCCCGTGAGTCCGGTATCCGCTTCAAAGCCGCCCTCCACAAATCTGCCGGAAGGATTGATGAGGAGCTCCGTTTCGGCATCCAGCGGGAAGTCCTGAAAAGCAGGCTGGATAATATGGCGCATGACCGCATGGCGAAGCTCTGCCAGCTCCACACCATCCTCATGCTGGCAGGAGACCACTACGGCAGAGACACGCTTGGGAACGCCGAACTGATACTCCACAGACACCTGCGCCTTACCGTCCGGCTTCAAGCTGGGGATCGTGTGCAGCTTTCTCGCCTGGGTCAGCAGGCGGGTGAGTTTATGTGCCAGCACTACCGGCAGCGGAAGAAGCTCAGGCGTTTCATCGCAGGCGTAGCCGTACACAATGCCCTGGTCGCCTGCTCCGGTCTCCGCGCCATTATTGACCGCTCCGGCGATGTCGGGACTTTGCTCGTGGGTGATCACCTCCACCTCATAATCGCTGCCGCCATATCCGGCTTCCCGCACGGTGCGGCAGATAACGGCAGGGATGTCTGGGAACCGTGCCGCCGTGATCTCGCCAGCCGCGATGATCTTACCTGCGGTAGCCATGACCTCACAGGCTACATGGGCGGTGGGGTCATGCTCCAGACAGGCATCCACTACGGCGTCGGCAATGGTGTCGCAGAGCTTGTCCGGGTGGCCCTCAGTGACAGACTCCGCGGTTAAGACATACTTATCTTTCATGTTCGTTTTTCTCCTTATTGCATTGTTTTTTATGGTTTCCGGACGGCACAGGAACAGAAAACACCATCTCATTGGCGTATTTCTTCCGATACTTTTCGATCTGCTGCTCCGTCAGGGATGTAAAATTCTCATCTCCAATTCCGACTACAAAAAAGGTGCCGCAGACAATGTCATACGGTACTCCGGATTCATCTGTCAGGGCACGGTTCATAGGCAATCCCAGAAGCTTGCCCTCTCCGTGACAGACGAGCGCGACCGGGTCATCGAACGGGTAAACAGCCTCAATATCTCCGCCTACGATCCGCTGCATGGATTCCAGGCTGCCGTCGATCTCCTGTATAGTGGGCGTTTTCATCGGCTCCACCACAAGAATGGTCATTTTTTGATGATTGATAGGATCGCCTCCTAAAAAAACAAGCGGCAACAGCAGTCTGAGACCACTGTTGCCGCGAAATGGTTTGATTATTCTTTTGTTTTCAGAGCCAGTGTTTGCGTTTTCAGCAAAGTATTCTCCAGCGCTCTATGATCCTCGTGATCCTGCCACCAGTGGGGGCGCAGAAAACTCAGTGCTTTGGCGGCCCAGATGTAATCATCCCGCCCCAGGGACTCCTGCACGAGTCCAAGTCGGAACTTTTCGTAGTTCTTTCGTACTGCCGCATCTACGCTGTCCCGGTTCAAATACAGTTCCAGAAACCCACAAAGGACAGCCGCTTCCTCCATCGTATAAAACACTACGACACCCCTTTCACACAAACAGGCATCATTGTAGCACATACGAAGGGATAATAGAAGCCCTATCACGATTTCCATAGTCAAGCGCGCCAATCTGCGCATCTCCGCAGTGGGAATGACCAGCCGAAGAATGTCCTTATGTGTTCCCCACCTTTCGCTTTTAGGGCAAAACGATTCCAAAAACGAGGAATGGAATTCCCCTCCATTCCTCGTTATTCCTTGTCTGGCAGATAAGTCACTATATCAGCCAAAGTACAATCCAGTATTTTACATAGTGCGTCCAAAGTGTTGGTCGAAACGGATTCATTCGCTTTCAGCCTCCGGATCGTAGAACTACTGATCCCACCTTTACATTGCAGCGTATATGTGGTCGCTCCACGCTTTTCCACCGTTTCCCATAATGGGGCGTATGAGATCATCCCGGTTCCTCCCTCCGTTTCGCACTTTACATATCTCCATTATTGCCTATAATGAACATATAGCGTTATAGGCAATATTGCCCATATCAGGGCGTTCTAAACTTGAACCGCAATGGGAGGAACCATAATGGAAACAAAAGTATGTTGTGTTACGGGACATCGGGATATTCCAACAGATCGGGCCGTCTACGTAGAGCAAGCGCTTCGACGTGAAGTCCTGGCAGCGATTGAGGATGGATATACCCGCTTCATCTCTGGTTTTGCTGAAGGAACGGATCTCATGTTTGCGGCCATCGTTGCCGAGCAAAAGGAATACATCCCCAATCTGTATTTAGAGGCGGCTTTGCCCTATGCGGGCAGGATTAAAACAAAAAACAAGCAATTTCACGATTTGCTGCGAATCTGCGATGAGGTCACGGTCGTATGCCAAGAATATACCCCTTCATGCTTTATGCGGAGAAACCGGTATATGGCCGTGAAGTCCCAGCGTGTGATTGCCGTTTATGATGGGCGAGATCGTGGTGGAACGCTTTACACCATGCGCTATGCCCATACGCTGGAGAAGGAGGTCCGGGTAATCGAGGTATGAACTTTGTGTGATTTGGGCGACTCAAACGTTGCATCGCCGACGATTTTATGCCCATTTTACGAAGTTACCTCTCCGGTTTTCTGGTTTGTAGATTTTTCCCATTCTTCAGCCTCTCCACTTTTCCTAACCAGATTTCGTCGATGGTCCTGTTCCACGCTTCCTCCAGCGATTCCACCGGCAAGCCATTGGCCTCGAAGCCTTGCTGGATCGCACGGTAATAATACGGAGAAGGCAGTGCGGGCTGGCGGCTCATCGGTTCTGCCATGATATAAGCCATGACGGAAACGGCTGCGTCATCTGTGGTCCGCACAGATACCTGCTCCTTGGTGTAGTGGCGAGGATAGCCTTCGTAGCGGTCCAGCACCTGTTCAGACTTCGGTGTGAGCTTCCATAGCAGACCGTGGACGACGCTGCCTTTCTTGGGAGAGACAGTGGCAAAGCCGCTGCCGCGGAACTGCAACTCATAGTTCTGCAGCGTCACCGGCCCAACGAGCTGGGCGTCTGGACAACGATGCTCCATCTGTTCTAAATTGATATTGCTGCCGTAGGCGAAATACAGAGTTTCTTCCATCTTAGTCCCCCAGCAGTCTGAGTCCGCCGATCCTGTCCAGATGGCGGAACATGGCCTGCGCCTGCGTTTCCGTATCTCCATCCGGCAGCGGGCAGTCCATTCCTGTGGTGCGGATGACATTGCTCTGTAAAAACCAGATGTAGCTCTCGATGTCCGGGAACTCTGTGGGATCAAAGGTCTGGTCCCGCAGACGGCCCATGATCTCCGTGGCCGTTCCCTCATAGACGGTTTCTTCGATCTGTATCTTCAATGGCTTCACCTCTCCATTTCTCTGGATTTTTTCTTCTTTTTATTGGCTTCATAAGTATCCTTGTCATAGCGCCATGCCCGATCACCATCCAGATTGGCCAGCAGATGATTACGGGTATTCTTGAACTCGTCACCGTTGAGTCCCAGCCGCACCAGCCAGACACGGAAGGTGAACAGTTCGTTGTCACTATAGGTTTTCCGCATGACGGTGCTGCGCTGGTTAATGGCTTGAGCAGACATGGCAAGGCATAAATTCACATAGGCCGCGACCTTTCCGGCATGAAGCGTAGAGTTGAAACAACGCCACTCAACGGTTCCTCTATAAAACACAGAGTGCAGATTCAGGGCATAATAGCGGGTCCAGTTATAGTGTTCTCGGTCAGAGATATTCCCTTCATACCAGATGCTTTCCAGCGCCGTGAGATTTTTTGTTTCGTCAGAGGAGAGCTTGCGTGCTTCCTTTAGCATTGGCTCCCGCACCTTCTGGCAGTATTGGCTGACACGGCTTGAATTTACCTGCAGTGCTTTGAACAGGATATCCTCCTTGGAGTACATAATACTCAGAAGGTTTTTCAGACTCTGGCGGTTGTGGTTGGCGGCGTCCACATGAACATGGATACCGCAGGAGTGGTTGACTTTGGCCCCGGCATGGCGCACCTGACGGACACACTCCTGAAGCCTGGGTAACTCCGCGTAAGTGAGTTTTGGCGTCACCATCTCAACCCGGTATTCGATGTTGCTGGTATGCATATACCCGCTTTCAGTTTTCATTTCCGTAACAATGCTGGAATCGCTCATGATGCTCCATGCCTTGCCATCCGGGTCTTTCACGCTCCATTTATCGTATCCGCCCCCCACATAGTAAGGTTCTGTGCCAAAATAATTGGCCAGCGCCTGCGCAGCCTGCCCGCGAGTGAGTCCCGTCATCTCGACCTCAACGCCAAAGCACTGATCCTTCATTCCGATCATGCGGCGGCCCCCGCTTTCAATTCCTCGTCCACTGCCTGGATACGCTTGGCAATCGCCTCAATTACATTGACGGTGACACTGTTGCCCGCCTGCTTATAGGCCTGAGCGTCGGACTGGATGGCGAGGATGCGGTCAATTTGCCATTCCTCAAAACCCTGGAGCCGCAGGCACTCGCGGGGCATGAGACGGCGGATGCGTCCACCGTTTTCTACAATTCCCTGAATACAGCTGGTTTCCAGCGTATGGGCAATATCACACCCAACGCGCCCACGGCGGGTGTTGCTGCCTGCGTAGCCCAAATCCACCGTATCGCCGGGTTGAGCCTCCTTGTACCCCTTCTTGGTCGCCTCCTTGATGAGCAGGACACCGGAGCGCTCGCCTTTACGGTTGGACAGTGTGGTCTGTCCATACCGGGCGGTGAGACAGCGGGCAGCGTCCGTTTGCTTTGGATGCCCGCTGCAAAGGTCTACCAGCACAGCGTTTTGTGTTTGGTTCCGGTTGATTCCTCTGAAATCGCTGGCGTTCAGCGGAATTGCTGTATCCCTCTTTCCGACGATCCCATCTTTCCGGTTAAAGCCCACCAGGTATAATCCGGTCTTCCCGCCCATGCCGCCAGCGCCGGCAGTCTGGGTGCAGGCTACTCCGTCCGCGTCATAGATCCGGGAGCCTTGCGGCCCTCCGAGGACTTGTACAAGAGCTTTTCCACCTGTGCCGAAGACAGGTAATATTTTCCCGGCGCATCGGGGATCAAGATATCCGATAAGGAACAGCCTTCGTCTTGATTGCGGGACTCCAAAACATTTGCTGTTAAGCACAGTCCATTCGACATGGTACCCCAGGTCATCCAGTGCGGAGAGGATGACCGAAAAGGTTTTCCCTTTGTCATGCGATAAAAGGCCGGGAACATTTTCAAGCAGCAGATACGGAGGTCGCTTTGCTTGAGCCAATCGGGCAATCTCAAAGAAGAGAGTTCCTCTGGCGTCGGCAAAGCCCCGTCTGCGGCCAGCGTTAGAAAATGCCTGGCAGGGGAATCCTCCACAGAGCAGGTCGAAGTCCGGCAGGTCTGCGGGGTCAATTTGGGTTGCGTCCGGATAGTATCGTTCCTCCTTTCCCGGTTCGTAGATCGCTTGGTAGCTGGCATTGGCGTATTTGTCGATCTCACAGTGTCCAACACACTGGAAACCGCCCGCACGGGTCAGCCCGGAGCGGAAACCGCCAATGCCGGCAAACATATCAAAGTATCGAATCAGTCTGTATCATCTCCTTCCTGCAGCGACGCAAGAAAGCCGAGAACATCCTCGTCGATGCTCCCGGCCTGCGGCGCTGCTTGTGCGATTTGGATCTGGCTGCCCTGCAATTCCTGACGGATCGCCTGACGCACAGCCTCCAGCAGTTCCCGCTGATTTTTGTGTTCACAGATCATCCGGCACACGGCGCCGGTGCGTTCACCTGCCGGAATATCCATCAGCGTCCGCCACGCCTGCCGCTGGATAGGTGAGCGCATGGAGAAGGACAGGTTCAGCCGCTTCTTGTCACTGCTCATGCTTTTTCGACATTCGCTCTGTCAGACGCTCATATCCCTTGGCATTTAAGCAAACGTCATCCAGTATGATGGGACGGCATAGTCCGTCCGCGGCGGAAGCATGATGCTTCAGCAGCGTCGCACCGCCGCCAAGAAAAACAGCAGGCATGGCTCGGACGTCCAGACCGCTCTCCGCGATGGCAGAGAGCAGGCGTTTGGTGTAGCGTTCCGCTTCCTGATAAATGATCTTTTTCGCGTCCTCGTTCACATGGCTGGCATCGCCGCGCAGAACGCTTTCAATCTGCGCTGCCGTCATAGACAGGCCAAGGCCACGGCGGATCTGCTCGCTGATCTCATCCAGACAGCGGATCATGCCGAGTTCCAGACTGCGGCAGGTGGCGGCGTTGGGGATGCGGTTGTCCAGCCGCATGAGATCCACCGTCCAGCCGCCGATATCCGGGATGGCTCATCCAGCAGGCTACCCTGCGTCAGCGCTGCGGCATAGCCCTGCGGATACAGCGACACTTTGAAAATCGTGATGACATAGTCCTGTCCTTCATAACGGAAGGACACCGGTTTGCCGCCCCGGCACAGGTAGTCCCGGAACACTTTCTTATCCCTGCCAAAGCTGGTGAGCGGCAGTCCGGCTGCCAGATGGATGTCCGCTGCCGTTCCGGCATTGCGGTATGCCAGTTCCTTTGCTATGGCGGCCAGCGTAAGAAGATAGTAATCCTCCGTTTGGGTCTTGTCCTTTTGGAGCGGCTGGCGTCCGCTGCCCACCACATAATATTTACCGCCATATTCCAACACATTGTTCAGCGTGTACGGCTCATGCTCATGGGCCACCAGCCCGGTGTGAAAGGAAAAATGCGCGGTTTTCATGGCAGCGTAGCCATGATCTACACCGATGATGATGGGTTCGCTCATCTGGCCTCACCTCCATGACTGCGGTGTTTCTTTTTGGGCGCTTGCCGCTGGTCATACGCCTTTCCGGCACGGATGAGATCCCGCATTTCCTTTTGCCGCACATTCCAGCGTGTCTTGCCATCCCAGCCCGGATGCGCCGCGCAGAGCCGTGGCAGGTACTGTTTCAGCTCCGGTCCCTCTCTGGGAAATTCAATACCGCCTTTGTAGACGATATCCTGTTCCAGATCTGCCAGCAACGTTTCATACCTTGCCCAATCCGTCTGGTCATAGGCGCTTTTGCCTGTGAGCTGCTCATAGGCATAATCTCCCACATAACTGAGCGTCTCAAAGCAGCAGTCCTCGTAGGGGATGACCTCCGCAAGAGAGTCCGGGTCTGCCAGTGCGGACAGATAGGTATCCCTTCCCTGGGCAATGAGCCAGGCGCGAAAGTCGATAAAGCCGTCATCGCTGCAGCCATATTCCTTCATGACCCCGGCGGCGTCCCACAGTCCAAACTTGTCCGCAAGATCCTCATAGGCGTGGAGGATGTCGTGAAAGTTCTGTGCCTGCTCCGGCCCCATGGATACCAGCCGGTCTTTCAGGAAGTCCATCATAGCGTCCATATCCTGTCCGCAGGTCTCCTTTGCACTCTGGATCAGCTTCCAGAAGGTATCTTTGTTGATCTCGGTGATGTTATCGTTCATATCCTACCTCTTTCGCTTCTTTTTCCTTTGTTTTCAGGAGATGTGCCAACCCCATGCGCCCCAGCGCGTCCGCGCAGATCGCTTCACGAAACGCGCGGTATTCCGGTGTAGTGGTGTCCACTTTGCCGAGGATAGCCCGTTCATAGGTGGTGCCGGGGACGATCTCCCATGTGACTGCATCGAAATGCTCTGCTTCCAGATAGCGCAGGAGGGTATGTCCGTCCGCTGCCTCAAACGCGCCCCGGTTATCTTCATAAGGGAAGGCGTCATAGGGCTGGAAGCCGGTGCTCCGCTGCGCGGCGCGGTACAACCGAAAGCCATCCTTGTCCAGCTGCGCCGCGAATTTATGGTAGATATCCGCCGCTGACAGTTCACGCCGCTCCATCCGAGGTCTCCTTCCTCACCCAAGAAGCGAAGCGTTCCAAGAAGCGAACACGCTTGCGCACCTTTCCGGCAGACACATCCAGTCCGTTCATCTGCGCCTGGATGCGGTGCCGAATGGCCTTCAGCTTCTGCGGATCGTTGCAGCAATCCACGATGACGTACTCGCCGCCACTGGCGGCCAGCACCTCACGCTTGCCGGTCTCATCCCGAATGGTGGACATGAGACGCTGGCCCAGCCGCTTCCGATAGGCATCCTGCAAGGCGTCCATATCGCCGCAGACGCCGTGCCGCTTCAAAATGGCGGCAATCTCCTGAGAACTGATCCGGGTCTCCGCGGACAGCCTGTTCAGGATCTCCCTTTGGGCGTCAGGAGGGAGGCTGGGCGGTGAAGGACTTTTCTTCTCTTTCATCGCGTCGGTTCCTCCTTTTTCGGTTTTTTCACGACAGCGGACAGCTGCATAGCCTGTGCAAGATATTTGCCCTGACTGTTCAGGTATTTTTCCATTTCACGGACACTTTGGCACCCAAACTCCGGTTCCTGAAAGCCGCTCCGCTCCGTATACAGCGTCCATTTCTGCTTTTCATAAGGGCAATCCTGAGACACCACAAAGTACCGTCCGCAGCGGTCTCCCCCCAACGGCTCAAAGCGCACGTCATCATAGAGGGAGCCGTCCATGGGGCAGTTGTTTTTAAACCAGACATAGTAATTGTCCAGAATGGCAGGTTCCGTGATTCCCATGACCACCCTGCCGATCCGCTGCAGTCTGCCGGCAAGAGCCGTATCGCTGCAAAACCAGTCATACCACCCGGCGCGGATCTGCGTCTCACGGGATCTATCCTGAAACGCCCCACTGCGGAACAAGTCCTGCCACTGGCGAACAGAAAACATCTCGCTCATGACGCCACCTCACAGGGAATATCCTCCGCGGGGCCGGTGTTTCGCCAGTCTGCAGGCAGGATCTTCTGCTCGATGATATCGGCAATGGCGGCGAACACCTGGGCGATCTCACGGGACTCCTTGACGGTGTCCTGGAGTTCTTCCAGCGTCATGCGGGTACCTTCCGTCCAGCAGCGGACATCTTCCTCGGCGGCAGTCAGAAGAGAAGCCTTTTCGTATGCCTTGCAGAAAGTGTTTGCAACTTTGCCCCTGCGGTCGATCTCCGCATTTTGCTGTTTGAGATCCTTCTTCGCCTTTTCATATTCCAGCAGCTCCACGGCAGCCTGTTCCCGCTGATCCTTCGGTACCTTCTGAAGCTGGCGGGTCAGGTCATAGCCCTTGTTGATGGACAGTTCCTTTTTGTCCAGCGCCTCCTTGATAGCGTCCGGGGCATTCTCATCGATCTGCATGACCTTGCCCATCGTGCGCTCGCCCAAGCCGACCGCTTCGGCCAGTTCCTTGCGGGTATCTACCGCTTTTTCAACAGGAGGAAGGTTTGGCAATGTTGCCGAACCTTCCTCGGCCTCGCTGGGGCGGAAATTCTGTCCGCCAGCAGCCATGTTGGCTTTGGCCTTGGCTTCAATCTCTGGTTTTAGCTTCAGGGCGATCTTGCCCAGCTCCCACTTTTCCAGATTGCGGCGTCCCTTCTGGGTATCCAGCGCCCACTGCTTGGCCTCCAACAGATCCTCAAACGAGAAAACGGCCATCGTGTACGGCAGATCATGCTTTTCGCACAGTGCCTGACGGTTGTGCCCGTCGATGATGACCATGTCCTCATTGATGATGATGGGTGCGTAGCAGCCGTTTTTGATGAGATCTGCTTCCAGAGCGTCAAGCTGCTCCGCGCTCAAAGGCGGGAGCAGCTCGGCCATCTCCGGCAGGATCACAGGGCTGCGTTCAGCGCTGGTATATGTGATCCCGGTATTTTTCATCAGGCAGCGACCTCGCGGACAGACTCATCTTCCAATTCCTGCGCCGTTTCCTCCACCTTGCGGGGAGAGAGGAACTCCACCTCACTGGCTTTGATGAGGAAACCGGGCTGACGCTCCGGCTCGTCCTCAAAGGTAATGGTCTCAAAATCGCCGGAGGCCGCCAGCTTGCAGCCCTTCCAGGCAAACTCGGCGCAGCGCTCGGCCAGAGGGCCGCGCACCTTGATGGAGATAAAGTCGGTGAGCTTGTTGCCATCCTTATCCTTATAGCGGCGGTCCGAGGCGATTCGCAGGATGGCGTAGGGCTTGCCGGTAGTCTCATTCATTTTCAGTTCCACATCGTTGGTCAGGTTGCCAATGGCAGTGATCTTCAGCATAGTTCAGTTCTCCTTTTTAATTATGATGTTTGATGTTAGAAAAGCCGCCCTCCCGGCATCGGAAGGGCGGCAGGGTGTTTACTTGCTCCAGCTTTCGCTGTCACCAAGAATGGCGGTATGGGTGTTGGCGGCCTCCATGACTGCGTAGTACGCCCAATGCTTGCGGCTGACATCCGGGAAGGTGTTCAGCTTGCGGAGGTTATCCGCAATGTATGCCTCATCCGCTTCGCGGCCCAGCAGGCGGTTGACGATGGTCACAACCTCCGCACGGTTGATCTCGTCGTCAGCACGGAAGGAGCCGTCGCCATAGCCGTTGATCCAGCCATGCTTGGCGGCAGCCTTGATGTACGTGGCGGCCCAATAGCCGTCGCTCACATCGTTGAAGTCCTTATACTGCTCCATGATCTCAGCGTCGCCATCGCCGTACACATCAAAGAAGCGGACGGCCAGCGTTGTGAACTCGGCACGGGTAATGGCATCGTCGGGGGCAAAGATAGTCTTGCTCTTACCGTAGGTGACACCGTTGTTATTGAGGTATTTGGCATAACCGGAGTACCAGGCATGGGCGGGAATATCCGTAAATCTGGTGTTGGCCGCGGTGGAAATGGTATCGCCGTTCTTCTCCGCCAGCAGACGGGCGAAGATAGCGGCGGCCTCCGCGCGGGTCATGCTGCGGCTGGGGCCGAAGGTCCCGTCTGTGTAGCCCAGGATATAGGTGCCGTGACGCTCTCTTTCCTCGATTTCCGGAACGGTCAGCTTGCCGTCCTGATCCGTCTTGCCCTTGGCCGTTTGGCTCAGGTCGCCCTTAACAATGATGTTTTTATTCTCCTGCGGATTTTTCTTGTGGTCGGTGACGGTAACCGTCACACGGTGGTTTTTATCCAGATCCGTGCCATCCGGCAGTTTGACCGTAATATTGCCGGTCTTGCCGATGGCAATCTCAGCGTTGGGGATGGGGCGTCCGGTATCGGTATGCTCCACCTTGATGGTCAGCGTCCAACGGTCGCCGTCCGCATCCTCATAGCCAGCAGTGACCTTACCGTCCTCATTGGTCTTGCCGCTGCCGGTGGGAACAGTGATTTGGCCCGCGACGCCGGTTTTACCGGAGGCGTAGTTATCATTCTTGTCTGTAACGGCAATGCTCATGCCCGGTACAGCGCTCTTGTCCTTGACCAGCTGCACGGTGACGGTGGTCTGGTCTGCGTAGTCCAGCAGGCGGCTATTCGGCAGGCGGATGGAGATCGAATTATCCTTGTGGAGCGCCACGGCGGCGTTTGCTACGGGATTCTTGGTGTCGGTATCGGTGACGGTCACAAGGTAGCCGCCCACAATGGCCTCACCCTTACTATCTGTGGTGGCGCTGTTGTAGATCTTTTCAATGGACTGTGTCTCCAGCTTTTCACCACACACGGTACATTCCTTGTGCTTGCTGCCCTCGGAATCGGTGGTCGGCTCCTTGTCGATGATCCAGTCGCTGGGCTTATGACCGGCAGGCTCGGTGTAGTTGCTCTTGTTGGTATCACCGCACCGGGAGCAGGTGTTAGTGGTGTAGCCCATCTCCGTGCAGGTGGGAGCCGTCACTTCGGACTTGTAATCATGTCCCAGGGCCTTTTCCAGCACAGCACCGCAGCGGGTGCAGAGCTGGGGTTCCGTGCAGGTAGCAGGAGCGCCGGGGATGTGGCCATCCGCGGGGTCGGCATCCAGACGGTGGTAGCCGCAGCGGGTGCAGCGGTATTCCATAACCCCCTCGCCAGTGCAGGTGGCGTTGGTGACAAGGGTGCCCTTGTCCCAGCTGTGGCCCAGGGCTTCCGTATAGTCTGTGACAAAAGAACTGCCGCATCCATCGCAGCGATGGATGGTCTTTCCCTCTGCATCGCAGGTAGCCTCGATCACATGAGCCTTGTAATCATGCGGAATGGCGGGAGTAATGTCCTCGATATGGCGGTCTCCGCAAACGGAGCATTCCCGGACGGTATAGCCGGGGCTGGTACAGGTGGCGGCCACGGTATAGACCTCATAGCTGTGTTCGCCCTTGGGCGTGGCGGTCTGCTTCAGCTGTCCGCAGCGGGAGCAAAGCTCCAGCAGCTTGCCATCGGTTTCGCAGGTGGCGTCACGGATGACGATGCCCTGCCATGCGTGGCCCAGAGAGTCCACATAGTCGCGCTTTTCGATTTTGCCGCACTCCGTGCAGAGGTAGCGGTCATAGCCGAGGGTGGTGCAGCCGGCCTTGGTGCTGTCCAGCAGAATATACTTGTGATTTTCACCGCAGCCCTTGTCGGTGCAGCAATTTCCGTTGCAGTGCTTGTTCTGACAGCCACAGTTGGGGTTAGAGCAGCCACAGCCGCAGTTGCCGTTTTCATCTGTCGTATCATCACGGAGCCAGACATAGGCCACACCGTTTTCCGTCATATCCACACCGTCACAGGTGTAGGTGATCTCGTAATAGACAGTGTATTGACCCTCGTCCGTATAGTTGGGCGCGGTGGTCATGGTGCAGCTATCCGCGCTGTTGCCGTAGCGGATGGCCGTGCGGACACCGGCTTCAGACAAGTCCGTGACGCTGATAGTATGGGGCTGTCCGTCTACCACGCCGTAGTAGCTGGCAACAACGGCCTTGGCCGCCGTGTAGTCATAGCGGGTATAGTCGCACAGGCGGCACTTCTCCACGGCAGCGAAACGGCCATGAGCGGGCTGGGGCAGGGTCTCCGCCGCCATGTCATGGCGTTCCAGCACAGAGGATTTCTCGTAATCTGTACCGTAACAGAAGCAGCAGTAGGTGCCGCCCTTGGTGACGGTGCGATGGTACTTGCTGTCTACATATTCATGGGTAACGGTCTCCGGCAGATCCAGATAAAATTTGGCGGCGCAGTCATGCAGAACGTAGATGTTCTTGTCCCATGCGTAGGGGGCGCCGTTGGTCTCGTTACTGTTCCAGTCTCCACAGCGGCTGCATACGGATTTGGTCCAGTGGTAACCGGTGTAATAGGCGTTCTCGCCGGGGACACCGGCATCCAGACTGCCTACCGTTACTTCGTCAATACACATCCCGTTGGAATACTTGACGTTGCGGTTCAGGGCCGTCTCACCGGAGCGGGTATACTCCGGAACACGCCAGACGGTGAAATCCGTGTTTTCCCGGCAGGTGGCGCAGTAGAAGGTCTCATGGGTGACGATGGCGTTGACATCCAGTTCATTCGTCCGGTTGCTGGCCTGCTGCCAATGCTCAACGGGATCATGGTAGCTGTTCTGCTGGGCGGCTGATGCCGTGGGGATCATGCCAAGGCACAGGGCCAGTGTCAGAAGCATGGCCAGTACACGGTGAGAAAAGAAATATTTTTTATTCAAATGCGAACTTCCTCCTTATATTTTCCGAATAGGTTTCTTTGGATCTTTCTTGTTGATTACTTGGTTACCGCCCCCTCTCAGGTGTTTTTCTTTTTTGCAGATACTCATTCCAGTCCTTGCCGCTGCGGGGTTCCTCCACGGTCACGGCGTAGCCCATGGCTGTGTATTTGTTCTGAAATTGCCGAGCCGCCTCCCGTCCCGGCCCATCTGCGTCCAGGCACAATTCGATCCGTTTGATCTGCGGATGATCTGCCAGATAGGCTTGCAGCGCGCCGTCATAAAGGCCGCAGAGGGCCAGTGCGTTCGGTGTGTTCCGGTGAAGTGTGAGATAGCTCATCAGGTCGATGGGCGCCTCGAATACGAGAACCTGATCTGAGCTGCGGTCATACGGGAGCGCGAAGCCGACACGTTTATCGCTGCCTGTCACATCTCCGCGGAAGCCCTTGCCATCCCGGTCATAGGTTCCACGCAGAGCCGCGTATTTTGCCTGCCCTGCGTTGTTCTTTCCGACGAACACGCAGTTGTGATGCTCGGTGTCCTCATACAGCAGGCCGCTGTTCAAAAACTGACGGATCACCTGTGGAGCGATGCCGCGCTTGTGCAGGTAGGCAAACACCCTGCGATCATCCGCATTGCGAGGGGGCAGGGTAAAGGGCTTTTGCACCTCGTCCCGCTTGACGGAAGGCGCCGCTTTGTCGGGGGAGTCTCTTGCCCTGCCGTGAAAGGCCAGTAGGTACTCTACAGCCTCTGGAAAGCTCTTGCCGCAGAATTGCTGCAGGAAGGTAATGGCGTCCCCGCCAGTATTCTGCGAGTACCGAAACCACTTGCGGCGGTCCTTGATCCGCAGGCTGTCCATCTCCACTGTGGTGTGGTATCTGCCGATCCGCCGCACCTGATAGCCAAAATGGGTCAGCAGTTCCGGCAGATCCGTTTCCTTGGCGATCTGCATTTCTGTGTCTGTGAAGCGATTTCTGATCTCGTTTGCCATGATGACCTCCTTTCTGGCGAAACGCAAAAAGCCACCCAGGGCATCCGAGGTTCGGATTCCCTGGGTGGCTTTTCCCTAAATCGTGTTCTTTTGTTTTGGCTTTAACGTGGGCCTACACGGCGTTATCTTCGTGGGGGGTGTCCGTGCCCGCTGGAGCGGTCACGTCGGCCACACGGGGCGCGACATGGGCCTCATTGGGGGCGTTCTGCTCCGCGATGTTCTCGGTGTCCGCTTCATCCAGCGCCTGCGTGATCAGGTTCAGCACGAAGTCTCGCTGGGTGAGCTTTTTGCCGGTTCGGAGCGTCTCGCGCTCCAGATGACGCTTGATGCGCTGGAAGAGTTCTTCGGGGATTTGGAATGCCATCGTTCTGCCTTTTTCAGTCATTTGAATGCCGCCTTTCTGATTTTCCATCATGTTGTAATAGTCTTGGATGAGGTTGGCGATGTACTCGCTGGTGGTCTGGCCCAGCCGCTCCCGTTCTTCGCTGACCCGCTCATGCAGGTCGATGGGGATCTGAGCACACAAGTTTTTTGTGGTTGCCATTCTCGGATACCTCCTTCGTTTTTTTGTAACGCAAGCATACCCGAAAGGTTACGAGAAAGCTATTACCAACACCACCAAGGAATGATAGACAAACAAGGCGAAAGCAACATAAGCACCAATGTAACGAAAAAGGCCGCCGTTCTCTCCCACATAGGGAGCCGAACGGCGGCCTGCCTTCTTATGCTTTATTCTTTTTTAGCCTCGGTGTTCAAGTCACACCAGTCCATAAGAGCGCTCTGCTGCATCTCTAAAATGTCGCCTCTCGCGTGGAAAAACTGAAATGTTGAAAAATTGAGTTTTTGCAACTTTTTCATTCTTAAAGTGGCGCATTATATGCGAAAACGCCGCACTTTTGTGCGGCGTTTTCTGCGTTGCATCTTTCATCAACACATTTTGGAGCGGGCTACGAGGCTCGAACTCGCTACCTCCACCTTGGCAAGGTGGCGCTCTACCAGATGAGCTAAGCCCGCGGAACAAGAAGTATTATAGCAAGACCTCCCCGTTCTGTCAAGCATTTTTTACATTTTTTCAATAGTTTTTTCGATGTCTTTCAAAGAGCCTATCACGGCGTCTGTTCTGCTGAAGATGCCTCCGATTCCGTCGGAGCATCCGACTGCGCCGCAGCCGCCTGCTCTGCTTGATACGCCTGAATTTCTTCCTCCGTGGGCTTGAGTAGGAATTCGATGATCCCCACTGGGTCGGTTTCCGGATAGTAATGGACGATCCAGACCGCTTCCTCCCGGGTTCCCCGCTCCTGCCGCACCTGCTGAACCTCCTGCGCCACCTTCTCCCGGCTGTCTGCCTGCCAATAGCCCATGCGGACCACCAGTTCCGTCCGGCCACCGTCCAGCGCCGCTTCCAGCAAATCACCAAGCGCACTGACGCTGGAGGCGCTGACGATGGTCTGCATCTGCTCCGCCGTGCGGCGATATCCGATCTGAAGGTCCGCCTCAAAGCAGCTCCGCTGGGGCTGGCTGATATAGGTGATGTACTCCACGGCATAGGCTCCCAGCGGGGTCTCCTGCTGAACCTCCTGTGCCGCCTTTTCCAATTCCTCCAACGCAGTTTGTTCGTCCGGGAAATTATACAGCCGCAGCGACGCGGTTTCTGTGTGCTGACCGATGAGAATCAGCAGATCGTTGACCATATCCTGCCGGTTTTCCGCCCGCAGGGTAGCGGCGGCCTCACTTTCCCAGAACTTGCTGCTGTGAGGCTCCGATGTGGTATAGGAGCGCTCCAGAAGAGAGGCGCAGCCTGTCAGCAGGCCCAGCGCCAGTCCCGCCGCCGCCAGTCGATATACCTTCATTCGCGCCCCTCCTTTTTTAAATCGTTTAATAGCCCAGATCCTGATCGATGAGGACCACTTCCATCTCCATGTTGGCTACGGCCTCCCACAGGACCACCAGGCCCCGGCAGATCCGCTCCGGGCTCTTGCAGTCATAGCAGCGATCTCCATGAACGGCGCAGGGCGTTTTCCGGCCCAGCCGCTGGGCATTCTTCGGTGCGGCAATGTTCCGCGCCCGCCAAAGGGCCTCTTCGTAGGTGGGGGCCAGCTTGTTCCGACCCACGATGAACCAGACCTTCTTGTGG
>ERZ773175.677-NODE-677-length-21459-cov-17.482340_pt1 | contig 21459 bp, 17 predicted proteins | sample MGYA00581004_ERZ773175 | MGnify/ENA primary metagenome ERZ773175 (study PRJEB29015, sample SAMEA2737834) | human gut metagenome | biome: human gut; feature: human-associated habitat; material: faeces | place: China | collected 2012 ...
TTTGGCAACGCAGATGCCGTGCCGCAGCCGCCGGAGCGGTGCTTAAGCCGTCAGGTGGGAATTGTGCGGTGTTGCCTTAGGTTATTTGTACAGCATTGCTGAACGCTTTGCGCTTAGCGCAGGACCAGTTTGCCGTTTTCGGCGTCCACGGTCAGGGTATCGCCGGGCACATGGTTGCCGCCGATGATCTCTTTTGCGATCATGGTTTCCACGTTGGCCTGGATATACCGCTTCAGCGGGCGGGCACCATAGATGGGGTCATAGCCGTCATCCACAATCACGCTCTTGGCTGCATCGGTCACAACCAGCTTCAGCTGCTTGTCAGCCAGGCGGCTGCGCAGGTCAGCCAACATCAGATCCACAATGCCGCCAATCTCATCCTTGGTCAGGCTCTTGTAGTAGACAATATCGTCCAGACGGTTCAGGAACTCCGGACGGAACTGGCGCTTGAGCAGCAGGTCGATCTTGTCACGCGCTTCGGCGGACAGTTCGTTCTTGCCGTTGGCACGGTTCTTTTCCAGGTCTTCCAGAATGATGTCAGAGCCAAGGTTGGAGGTCAGGATGATGATGGTGTTCTTAAAGTCCACGGTACGGCCCTGGCTGTCGGTAATACGGCCATCGTCAAGGACTTGCAGCAGAATGTTGAACACATCCGGGTGGGCTTTTTCCACCTCATCAAACAGCACAACGCTGTAGGGATGGCGGCGCACAGCCTCGGTCAGCTGACCACCCTCCTCATAACCCACATATCCCGGAGGCGCACCGATCAGACGAGACACACTGAATTTCTCCATGTATTCCGTCATATCGATACGAACCATGTTCTTTTCATCGTCAAACAGGGCCTGGGCCAGCGCTTTGGCCAGCTCGGTCTTGCCAACGCCCGTGGGGCCAAGGAACAAAAAGCTGCCAATGGGGCGGTTCGGGTTTGCAATGCCGGCGCGGGAGCGCAGGATAGCGTCCGAAACCTTCTGCACGGCTTCGTCCTGGCCGATCACGCGCTGATGCAGCACTTCGGGCAGGCGGAGCAGCTTTTCGCGCTCGCCCTCCACCAGCTTCTCCACAGGGATGCCGGTCCAGCGGGCCACAATGCGGCTGATCTCTTCGGCCGTCACGCGGTCACGCAGCAGGCTTTGCTCCTTCTTGTCGGCAGCAATCTTTTCTTCGGCTTCCAGCTGGCGCTGCAGGTCGGGCAGTTTGCCGTATTGCAGCTGACCAGCCTTGGCGTAATCGCCGTTGCGGGTCGCCTTTTCAATTTCGGCCTTGGTGGTTTCTACCTCGGCGCGCAGGCTCTGCACCTTATTGATGGCGTTCTTCTCGTTCTCCCACTGAGCTTTCTTGGAATTGAAGGAATCGCGCAGTTCGGCCATTTCTTTTTCGATGGCGGCAAGGCGCTGCTTGGACATTTCATCGGTTTCTTTCTGCAAAGAAGCCTGCTCGATCTGCAGCTGGGTGATCTTATGGTTCAGGTCATCCAGCTCTGCGGGCATGGAGTCCAGCTCGGTCTTGACCATTGCGCAGGCTTCATCCACCAGGTCGATGGCTTTATCCGGCAGGAAACGGTCGGTAATATAACGGTTAGACAGCGTTGCTGCCGCAATCAAAGCGCCATCCTGAATTTTAACGCCATGGTACACCTCATAGCGCTCTTTCAGGCCACGCAGGATGGAGATGGTATCCTCCACCGTGGGCTCCTGCACCATAACGGGCTGGAAACGGCGTTCCAGAGCGGGGTCTTTCTCGATATACTGGCGGTACTCGTCCAGGGTGGTGGCGCCAATGCAGTGCAGCTCACCGCGGGCCAGCATCGGCTTTAAGATGTTGCCGGCATCCATTGCGCCGTCGGTTTTACCGGCGCCCACAATGGTGTGCAGCTCATCAATGAACAGGATGATCTTGCCTTCGCTCTTTTTAACTTCGTTCAGAACGCTCTTCAAACGTTCCTCAAACTCGCCGCGGTACTTAGCACCGGCGACCAGAGCGCCCATATCCAGGCTGAACACGGTGCGGTCTTTCAGGTTTTCGGGCACATCGCCGCGCACGATACGCTGGGCAAGGCCCTCAGCGATAGCCGTTTTACCAACGCCAGCTTCACCGATCAGCACAGGGTTGTTCTTGCGCTTACGGGACAGGATGCGGATAACATTGCGGATCTCGGAATCACGGCCAATGACGGGGTCCAGCTTGTTGGCACGGGCGGCTTCCACCAGATCCTGGCCATATTTTTTCAGGGCGTCATAGGTGGATTCGGGGTTATCAGTGGTCACGCGCTGGTTGCCGCGCACGGCGGACAACACCTGCATGAACTTTTCCGGTGTGATGCCAAACTGCTTGAACAGCTCGCCAGCCACGCGGCCGGGGCGCTGCAGCATGCCCATAAAGACATGCTCCACACTGATATATTCATCCTTCATCTGCTGGGCCTGCTTTTCAGCGGCGGTCAAGGCCTGGTCCAGCTCATTGGAGATATAGACTTTATCAGGGTCACGGCCGGAACCCGTCACATGCGGCAGCTGGGAAACTTTTTCCGCTGCGGCAGCTTCAAAGGTACCGGGGTCAACGTTCATCTTGGTCAGCAGCTGGGGGATCAGGCCGTCCTGCTGCTGGGTCAGGGCCACCAGCATGTGCTCCTGTTCCAACGCCTGGTTGGAATATTCAATTGCCAAACGCTGGGCAGCCTGCAGGGCTTCCATCGTTTTTTGGGTAAATTGGTTGGTATTCATATCGCAAACCTCCTTTATCGGCAACGATAATGGTTTTCTATCTATTAGCAGCGAACCGGTTCAAGTGCTGCTTCGTGCCCGGCGGCTTGATATCCTTGCAGGTTCAAGGGCGTTATGCGGAAGCGTTATCTTTATTAGCACTCTATCTGTTCGACTGCTAATATTGTAGCACATAGCCAACTGTTGTCAATAGGGTAAATTGAAAAAGATTTATGAACTGTCAAAAAGTTTCCTGCTTTTTCGGGCGTTTTCCATCTTGCAAGATTTTGGATACAAGTATACAGTAGAATTAGAAAGTGAAGAAGCACAAAAAGCCAAAACGACAAAGGATCCGCCCATGAAACCTATTTTGATTGTGGATGACGAAGCGCCCATCCGTGCGCTGATCCGCCTGACGCTGGAGCGCGCGGGCTACACCTGTGACGAAGCTGCCACCGGCACCGAGGCCGCCGATAAAATTGAAGCAAACACCTATGATCTGGCCCTGCTGGACATTATGCTGCCCGGCCCCGATGGGTACGAGCTGCTGGACTACCTGCGCAGCGTGCAGACCCCGGTGATTTTTTTGACCGCCAAAACCGCGGTGGCGGACCGTGTGCGTGGGCTGCACCTGGGCGCGGATGATTACATTACCAAGCCGTTCGAGCCCACCGAGCTTGTGGCACGGGTGGAAGCGGTGCTGCGCCGCTGTGGTAAAGCCCAGGGTACTCTTGCTGCTTTTGATGTGGTGCTGGACCCGGCTGCCCGCCGGGTAACGCGCAGCGGCACCCCGCTGCACCTGACCCCGCGGGAATTTGACCTGCTGGAAGTATTGCTGCGCAACCGCGGCATTGTGCTGTACCGCGAAGTGCTCTATGAGCGCGTGTGGGGGCTGGATGCCGAGTATGACAGCCGCACGCTGGATCTGCACATCCAGCGGCTGCGCAAAAAGCTGGGCTGGAAGAACGAGATCCGCACCGTATTCCGTGTGGGCTATGTGCTGGAGCGCGGGGAATGAGCGCCGCTTTGCCTATCCTTTTATATAAATTATATAAAGCAGGAGTTTTGCCATGAAGTTTGCCCACAAGCTGACCCTTGCCCTGCTGGTGGTGCTGGCAGTTGTGCTTTCGCTGTGCAACACGGTGCTGATCGGGCAGCAGTTCCGGCAGGAGCTGCACACCGCGCAGGAAACGTTATCTGCAGACTGGCAGCGGGAAAGCCGCGCCATGCAGCGCACCTTGGTCACACCCGGCAGCGGCAGCCTGGCCGCACGGGTGGGCAGCTATTTGCAGGCCATCACCGAGCAGAACAGCCTTGCCTGCGCCGCTTACAGTGTGGATGGAACCTCCCTGTATTATGCCCTGCCCACCGCGGTTCCCTTATCCGAAGTGGAAGCCCTGCTTGCCCGGGATGGCGAGCCGCGCATGGTGCTGGCGAACAACCATACCCTGCTGTGCGCCGGAACGGTCGTTTTGCCGGAACGCTGCATCACCTTGGTCATTGCGCAGGATGCCGCCCCCGTGTGGCAGGCGCGACAGGCCCGCACCCGAAATGCACTGATCGTAGAACTTTTGGCCATGGTGCTGGCCGGGGGCCTGGTTCTGCTGCTCTGCCGCCGCATGACCCGCCCGCTGGAGCAGCTGGAGCAGGCCAGCCGCCAGATTGCCGCCGGGGCCTACAGCCAGCGCACGGCCATCCATGGCAGTGACGAAATTGCCAGTTTAAGCCGCAGCTTTGACGAGATGGCCCAGGCGGTGGAGGGCACCGTGCAGATCTTGCAGCAAAACGCCCGCCAGAAAGATGATTTTGTGGCCGCGTTTACCCACGAGCTGAAAACCCCGATGACGAGCATCCTCGGCTTTGCCGATATCCTGCGCAGCGGCGAGGTGAGCCCCGCCACCCGCCGCACCGCCGCTGATTATATCTACCACGAAAGCAAGCGGTTGGAAGCGTTGAGCGGGAACCTGTTGGCTTTGATGGGGCTGGAACAACAGCCCCCGCAGTTGGAAGCCGTACCCCTGGGCCGTGTGCTGCAAAGCCTGCGCCGCGCCCTGCCCCAGGGCAGCCCGGTGCCCACCCTACCCCGCAGTGACGCCGTGGTGCTGGCCCAGCCGGAACTGTTGTGCGATATGCTGTACAACCTGATCCAGAATGCCCACAAAGCCACCCCGGCGGATGGCAAAGTGGAAGTGCTGCTGGACGAAACACCCACCCGGCTGACCATCCGCGTACAGGATACCGGCTGCGGCATTCCGCCGCAGGAACTGGCCCGCATTACCGAGCCGTTTTATATGGTAGATAAATCCCGTGCACGGGAGCAGGGCGGCAGCGGCATGGGGCTTGCCCTGTGCGCCAGAATTGCCGCCTTGCACGGCACAACGCTGCAATTTGCAAGTGTGCCCAGCCAGGGAACCACGGTCAGCTTCTGCCTGCAAAAAGCGGGCAGCCAACCGGAGGTTGAGCCATGAGGGAAAGGAAAATGTTTTTTCCGCCTGCACTGCGGTTGGCTGCTGTGGCTATTGCACTTTCTGCAGCGGCTTTGGCCCTGCCGCTGCCGGTTTTTGCCGTGCTGGACCGTGCCGCCGGGCACAGCATTGCGGTGCAGCAGGATGCTGAAGCGTTAAGCCCCGCCGGGCGCAGCTGTGCTGCCGCACGGGAGCTTTACTGCTGGCGTATGACCTGGCAAAATACATCCCGCACCATGGTGGAGCCTGATTCAACTCCAGCCAGCACTGCCCCCACCCTTGCCGCGGTGCAGCAGCTGCAGGCGGCCGGGGTACTGCCTGCCAGCATGGCGGATGTGCTTCTTTCCGCCATGCAACAAACAGACAGTTGTACTACCTACACTGACGATACCGGCCAGAGCGAATATGTTTTTACATCCGATGAGAACCATGTCACCCTCACCCTGACAGCCAGCGGCCTACCCGTTGGGTTTACGGTGGAGCAGTGCAGCTTTGCGGATTCCGCGCTGGATGAAATAGCGGATGCTTACGCCGCATTTTTAGGCGGGGATGCGATCACCGATTGGGAAACGCTGCCCCTGCAGCTGCACGAGCCCTGCGCGGTACGCTACAGCGTCAGTGCCCAGCTTTACCTTTGCGTGGCCCGCAGCGGGCAAGGGCTGCGGGTGTCGGCAGCATCGCTCTCCCCGCAGGATGCCGCCGCTTACCGCGGGGATGTTACGTCATAAAGGAGGTCTGCCCCATGAAAAAGACGTTCAACCAGACCATGCCGTGCGCTGTGCGCCTGGCTGCACTGTTGCTTGTGCCCGCCGTTTGTGTTGCCTTTTCCGGCTGCAGCGCTGTGCCGGGCTCTTCCGGCAGTTCTGCGGCGGAGCCGTCCCCCTCCCCTGCCGCCGCGGAACCGGCAGCGAAACCTGATTTGCCCAGCCTGCGCCCGCTGTACCAGGGGGATGAAAACGGATATTATACCTCCATGACTGCTGCTTCGGGCGATTACCAGCAGGTGCTCTATGCGGACTACCAGACCGGCACCCAGGCCCCGGCCTGCCATATTACCGGCTGCACGCATGACAGCCCAAGCTGCCCGGCCTGCTTTTTTACCGGCGTGCCCGTCACGCTGCCCTGCCCGGTTGGGGACGGCACTTATCTTTCCTTTGTCTATGGATATGATTCCGACGGCATGTCCATCGTGCGGCTGAATCAGGATTACGGCGTGGAACAGGTACTGTACCACTGCAATTACATTTCAAGTTTCTATTGCTACACGGACGGTTCTTCCCTCTGGTTTTCCACCTGCCCCAGCGGGGACAGCTATGACCGCATCAAACGCCTCGATCTGTCCACCGGCGGCATCACCACCCTGTTTGATGCCGGGGATACCAGCGGGCAATCCGCCAACATCATCGGCTGCACCGGGCGGCAGCTGGTGGTTTCGGTATCTCCTTATTATGACAGCAGCGAACCACAGACTTCCTGCCTGTATCTGGTAGATGCCGACACCGGCGCGGCAGAACTGCTGCGGGAATACCCGATCACCAGCGCTTCCACCGGGCGCACCACTAATATAAGCACCGCTGTGCTGGACGATACTTTATATGAATATGACTACACCACCGGCGAGCTGACCGCCACCGGGCTGGCTGACCGGCAGACCCGCACCGTAACCGATGCCCTGCCGCCTGACCCATATGAGGGGCGCGGTGCGTTTGATGTGACAATTACCCGCATCCTGAGCGGCAAGCTGGTTGTGGAGTACTATTCCAACGACTGGACGGACGACAACGCCGAAACAAAAACACCCGTCTACCTGGTTGACCTTGCCGCCGGCACCGTAGCGGAAAAGCCCGCCCTGCCGCCGCTGAACTGGAACGGGTACGACCACACCAGCACCACCATCCTGGCCCAGCTGCAAGACCGGCTGCTGGTGCTCTGCCGTGCGGAGCCATACACCCGCGCCACAACCGGAACGGACGGCGCACCCTACACGATTCAATCCTCCCACCGCTATTTTGGGCTGATCTCGTATGCCGATTACCTGACCGGCACCCCGAATTATACCGAGGTTGGGATGCTGGATTAAGCCGGGTATTTTGTTCCAAATTCTGCGCTTTTATTCTGCAAGAAAGCCGATGCTAGGGCAATACCGCACAATTCCCGCCTTGCGGCTTAAGCACTGCTTCGGCGGCTGCGGCACTTAGAATTATGCGGTATTGCCCTAAATTTCTGCAACGCCTCCAGCAATTTGTAGGGGACGATGCTTGCATCGTCCCGCTGGATGGGCCTTGTTGCATTGCTTGCTTTCAAAAAAAAAACAATCTCCCTCACACACCATGCATTTTCCCAAACGTCCTCGCCGCCTGCCGCAAATCAGGCGGCATTTTTGTGTTCCTTTCCTGTTTTATGGCAACTATCCCCCGCTGCCCTTGATTTTACCCACCAAAACCTTTACAATAAGATTAAATATTACCGCTTTTGCGGAAAGGAAGTAAGATCATGGATCAGTCCAGCAAATACAGCATCAATACCCTGTGCGTACAGGGCGGCTATACCCCCGGCAACGGCGAACCCCGCCAGATTCCCATTGTGCAGAGCACCACTTTCAAATATGATAGCTCCGACGATATGGGCAAGCTGTTTGACCTGCAGGCCAGCGGTTATTTTTATTCCCGCCTGCAAAACCCCACCTGCGATACCGTCGCCGCCAAGATTACCGAACTGGAGGGCGGCACCGCCGGTATGCTGACCGGTTCCGGCCAGGCAGCCAACTTCTTTGCCCTGTTCAACATCTGCAACGCGGGCGACCACATCGTTTCTTCCAGCTCCATTTACGGCGGCACCTTCAACCTGATCTCCGTCACCATGGCAAAGATGGGCATTACCGCCACCTTTGTCTCGCCTGACTGTACCGAGGAAGAGCTGAACGCCGCGTTCCAGCCCAACACCAAGGCTGTCTTTGGCGAAACCATTGCCAACCCCGCCCTGACAGTGCTGGATATTGAAAAGTTTGCCAATGCAGCCCACGCCCACGGTGTGCCGCTGATTGTGGATAACACCTTTGCCACCCCCGTCAACTGCCGCCCCATTGAATGGGGTGCCGATATCGTGACCCATTCCACCACCAAGTACATGGACGGCCACGGCGCAACCCTGGGCGGTGCCATTGTGGACGGCGGCAAGTTCGACTGGATGGCTCATGCCGAGAAGTTCCCCGGCTTGTGCACCCCTGATGACAGCTACCACGGTATCACCTATGCCGAGCACTTTGGCAAGGAGGGCGCTTTCATCACCAAGGCAACCGCACAGCTGATGCGTGACTTTGGCTGCGTGCAGAGCCCCATCAACGCCTACATGCTCAACCTTGGCCTGGAAAGCCTGCATGTGCGCATGGCCCGCCATTGCGAGAACGGCCAGGCTGTGGCAGAGTTTTTGGCCAGCCACCCGAAGATTGCCTATGTGAACTACTGCGGCCTGCCGGGCGATAAGTACCATGCTGTTGCCGAAAAGTACCTCCCCAATGGTTCCTGCGGCGTTGTCAGCTTTGGCGTAAAGGGCGGGCGCGAAGCCGCCGCTGCCTTTATGGGCCACTTGAAGATTGCCGCCATTGAGACCCATGTGGCCGATGCCCGCACCTGCTGCCTGCACCCCGCCAGCTCCACCCACCGCCAGATGAACGACGAGCAGCTGATTGCCGCCGGTGTTCAGCCCGACCTGGTGCGCATGAGCTGCGGTCTGGAAGATAAGAACGACCTGATCCACGATATTGCCCAGGCACTTGACCAGATCTGACCGTTAAGGAGTTTACTGTTTATGCCTTTGATCATTCCCAAAGAGCTGCCCGCCTATGGCGAACTTTCGCGCGAGAACGTGTTTGTCATGCACCAGCAGCGTGCGCAGACCCAGCAGATCCGTCCCCTGCGCATCCTGATTTTGAACCTGATGCCCACCAAAATTGTAACGGAAACCCAGCTGGCACGCCTTTTGGCCAACAGCCCCCTGCAGGTGCAGCTGACCTTTTTGCAGACCAAGACCCATGATACCACCCACACCCCGCAGGAGCACATGAAGGCGTTTTATAAAACCTTTGATGCGGTGCGCAATGAGCGCTTTGACGGTATGATCATCACCGGTGCTCCCATTGAGGACCTGGACTATGAGGACGTGGACTACTGGAACGAGCTGTGCGAGATCATGGATTACAGCCGCGAAAACGTATATTCCACCATTCATCTGTGCTGGGGTGCGCTGGCCGGGCTGTATTACCACTTCGGCGTGCGCAAGGTACACCTGCCGGAAAAAATGTTCGGCGTGTTCGAGCACCGCGTGGTGCGGCCCTCCAATCCGCTGGTGCGCGGCTTTGACGAAGTATTCTATGCCCCGCACAGCCGCTGGGCCGGGCTGAACCGCGCCGATATTGATGCCGCCCCGGAGCTGCGCATGCTGGCCGAAAGCGATGTTGCCGGCCCCATGCTGCTTTCTACCGAGTCCGGCCGCCAGATTTTTGTCATCGGCCACCCGGAATACGACAAGTACACTTTGGATGCCGAGTACCGCCGCGATGTAAAGGCGGGCAAGGAAATTCATGTGCCGGTCAACTATTACCCGGACGATGACCCCAACAAGGACCCCATTTTCCGCTGGCGTGCCCATGCGCACCTGCTGTATACCAACTGGCTGAACTACTATGTCTACCAGAACACCCCCTATGACCTGGATGATCTGGAAGCCGTGGTGGACCCGCCCCGCACCTGAGGAGGACGTATGCCGAAGATCAGTGCCTGTATTGTGGCATACTGTGATTATGATGAAGTGTGCGCTGCCGTGCGCAGCGTGCTGGCCAACACCCCCGGCGATGACTTTGCCCTGTATGTGGTGGATAACGCCAGCCCGGATGGCTGCGGCCCCCGCCTGGCGCAGACAGATTTTGGCGATGTACGCGTGCAGGTGATCTGCCTGCCCAAGAACCTCGGCTTCGGCAAGGGCCACAACAGCATTATGGACCGCCTGACCAGCGATGTACACTTTATCCTGAACCCGGATGTGATCATTCACGATGACATCCTGCCCCAGATGGCGCAATGGCTGCTGGACCACCCCGGCGTTGTGATGGCCACGCCGCAGCTCTATTTTCCGGATGGGCGCATCCAGAACCTGCCGCGCCGCAAGCCCACCCCGTGGCTGCTGCTGGCCCGCCAGCTGGCCCCGCGGTTTGGCGGTGTGATGCAAAAAGCTGACGAACATTACACCATGCAGGATGAGGACCTGACGATCCCCCGCCCCATTGAGTTTTGCACCGGCAGCTTTGCCGCCATCCGCACCGATGTGTTCAAAACCATCGGCGGTTTTGACCCCGAATACTTTATGTATGTGGAGGATGCCGACCTGACCCAGCGTGCCTTGCGCCAAGGGCTTGTCTACCTGCTGCCGCAGTTCACCGCCACCCATGCCTGGCACCGCGACCCCATGCGGGACGCAGGCAAGTTTAAAATGCAGTTGAAGAGCATGGGCCGGTATTTCAAAAAATGGGGCATCGGCAAGGGGAATGTGTAAACGGGTTATTGTTTCAGCAAAAAACACTTGCACTTATTGAGACCGCAGAGGTGCATATTGTGCGCACCTGCCGCCTCTTCCTTGTCATCTCCCGCCGAGATATTAGAATAAGTGCGAAAGAAGTTGAAAAACTTCTTTCGCGCTTATTTTTTTTTACCCAAAAACAGCAAGGAGGGAGGACGACACCATGAAGTATAAGCATTTAAGTTACAGTGACCGCCAAGAAATGGAGAAGCTCTACCTCCAAGGTTGGCACATGAACGACATTGCTGAAAAGCTGGGTGTTAGTTTGGCAACGGTCTACCACGAGCGGGCGCGAGGCGACACCGGGCGGATGGACAAGAACGGGCGCGGCGGTTACAGTGCCGAACTGGCACAGAGCAAAATCTACGCCCGGCGGAAAGAGTTGCAGGAATACAAGCCATGAAATTTGTGTTTGACTGGCACAGCCAAGATAGCAGGGCCGCCGGCCCGCTGGAAGTTGCCAACACCGTAACCGCCCAATATGGCACGGGGGGGTAATACCCCGATTGTGGTACAGGAAATGCCTGTGTCGCGCAAGCGACAATACGAACGCGGAGGTAGTCGAGAACATGGCAACGACACTGAAAGCCTGCAATGTGCCGATTCTTGCGGCGGAGGTTGAGAAGTGCATTTGCATACAAGGCTCTATGGTAGGGCGGGCGGACACAAACGGCCCGCAAGGAAGTGGACTGAACAATGAGGTGTCTTTTACTTTGAATACGATTGACCGCCATGCAGTGGCGTACACATTCGGGAAAACCAGCCGCCCGCATTTTAAGGGCGACGCGCCTACATATCGGCAGTTAGACACTGCCAACACAGTGAATACATATAAGAAAGTGAAGAAGAACAAAAGCGCCAGCCGCGCCCCGGCGGGTGAAAGCATTGAACAGCGCCCGGAGGAGATCGACGGGCGGGAGGAGTTCGGCCATTGGGAGGGCGACACTGTGTACAGCGGCAAGGGAAAGCGCAAGACCACCCGCGCCCTACTGACACTGACCGAGCGCAAGACCCGGAAAGAAATCATTATAGCGATACCAAACCGCAAGGCTGAAACGGTGGTCAAGGCACTGGACGCACTGGAACGGAAACTTGGTGCCCGGCGGTTTAGGGCAATCTTCAAAAGCATTACCTTTGACAACGGCACCGAGTTTGCGGCGGCGGAGGAGCTGGAACGCTCTTGCATCAACAAGCACCTGCCCCGGACTAAAGTGTATTTCTGCCACCCGTATTCCTCTTGGGAGCGAGGCACCAATGAGAATACCAACGGCATGATTCGGCGGCGGTTTCCCAAGGGAACGAACTTTGCGGCGGTGACGAACGCGCAGATCGCGCAGGCCGAAAACTGGATAAATAATTATCCACGGAAGATATTGGGGTACAGGTCAAGCGAGATCGTATTTAGGGAGTGCCTGCGGGAACTGGGCATTGCGGCATGATGGGTAGATAAAGAGAGCAAAATATAGATAAATCGTTGAAAAAGGCGTGATGTGGTATAGTCGGTGCAATAGAATAGGCGTTATAACAGGCTGCCAACAAAAGAGTGGATGTTGACGGCCTTGTTGTGGTGTGATAAAATGTACAAAAATATAAGCAAAAAGTTGTTGCATTTGACTATTGAATTTTTCTCCTTGTCATCTCCCAAATTTAGCACTTGACGCACACGGCGTGAACAGATATAATAGAAATGTTCACGAGGTGTTGCGCAGCTGGTAGCGCGCGTGGTTTTTGGGAGAATACGGCCAGCCGGATCACCTAACTTCATAACGGGGTGTTGCGCAGTTGGTAGCGCGCCTGCTTTGGGAGTGCCGTGGCGGTATCCGGGACAGGGTAAGGTGAAACGCCGCAGAGCCTTGCGACGCCTGCGTTTGCGGGGCTTTCCCTGGTTGCTGAAAGCGGTATAAAATCGGCTTTGACCACAGGAATGACCACAGACAGAAAAATCTTTGATTTTCCCCTTCGTCGTGGTATAATGACAGAAATTGAATATCCGGGTATAGCGAAGTTGGTATCGCGCCTGGTTTGGGACCAGGAGACCGTGCGTTCGAGCCGCACTACTCGGACCAAAATCCCTCTGAAATTGTTGATTTCAGAGGGATTTTTCTTATTCTTTGTCTATTGCGGCGCAGACATTGAGCTTGTCATTCTTAACATATCTTTTCAACGAGTGCGGACTTAATATTGTAATTTTTGCTGAATTGCAGTATAATCGACTAACAGTATAACTTTCGTCTGCAAGGCCTACTGCACGGAAAATTCATCCAGCTTCTCGCTTTCTATAGCGTATAGGAGGTTGTATCATGGAGATAAACAAAGAATTGAAGCATATTGCTGAATACCAAAATTCGATACTTCCTCGCCATCAAAAAAGGACTGAAGAAGCTGTTGAAATTATTGCGAACGACGCAATTGAATCATTAAAAAATGGAACATTTGACTTCAAATCGTTTTTGCATTTGGATTTGAACCAAAACGGAAAGCATCGTCAAGTTATTATGTATAAGCCTTTTTCTCCCGAAGAGCTATTATGCATTTTTTTGAAACGGGTGCTGGATAGAAAATTTCATATATCTTATCCGAACAGAAATGAGTATATTCGTACTCTATTCGACACGGCCGCAGCAATTAAAGACATGTCAGATTATACGATATTCAAGTTTGACTTCTCTGATTTTTTTAATAGTGTCTCCAGTGAATATGTTTATCACAAGTATATCCAGAGTGCTTCACTTGAACGATACCAAGACAAGTTGATGGCCAATTTTGTGAATGCTACAAAATATACTTTTGCGGGATTAAACACATCGAACATACTGTGTGAAATTATTGCTCGAGATTTTGATCAGCGATTAGTTCAACGGTTTTCAAAGCAAGGAATCATATTGTATAAAAGATACATTGATGATGGAATTATGATATTGAACCGTTATGTTGAGCAAAACGATTGTTTGGAGATAGTCAACGATGTAATAAAGGAAGTGTTTTTATCTCCGCAGGATTCCAAATTGTCCCCGTGCAAAACAGCGCTGAATTTATCAAAAGTAAGATATATTGCAGGGAGATGTCTCGCGGTTGGTGGGCCTTCCGAGGCATTCGATTTCTTGGGATATGAATTTGAATTGAAAAAAATATTGACAAGGCAACAAAAACAAAAAACTGAGTTTCGTTATGGTATTACGCAAGCAAAAATTGATAAGTACACTCAAAAAATTGAAGATATCGTTAAGGAGTATGTCTTATCTCCGCAGAAAGATATCGAACTTTTACGACATCGGATAAAGGCATTTACACATAGATCTGTGTATCAAATAAGCCGGTATAAAAGTATTGTATGGAAAAACAAAGGTTTCATTGCCAATTACTGTGAGTTAAGATTTAGAATGAATTCTCTGACAAAAGCTACCGAGGATTTTTTGAAAAACGCTGTTATAAACGCATTTACAAATCAAGGTGTACCCATTCCGTATTTTCTCAAAGGAAATAGAGATGAGTCCATCTATAGTTTATATAACAATATGCAAAATTATCGTACATTGTTGTTCGTAGAGTTGATTGGCATAAATCATGGCACACTGAAAGAGATGTGTAGACAAATTGGGATAGATGTTAGCGGTAACAAGGGTTACGATGGACTTGTTAGAGACTACTTAATCAAAGTTAAGGTAGGTCACTAAATAAAAATTTAAGAGGCCATCGGTTACCCGTTGGCCTCCTAAACCGAGTCTAAAAATGTATATAGCCTCTTCATGCAACCATTGGACGAACCTTAAAATAATTGCAGCGCTGATGTGTGCAATCCTTTCAGATTGCTGTAGAGCTGTACTTTCTCTACAAGTTTATTATACGCATTGTTTGGAGGAAATTCAATGAAAAGATCGAAAAAAAATATTGAAAGGAATAAGTTGGATTACTTATTAACTGATATTATGCCTGTTGAGGTGTCGGAGCTCTTTTCATACAGCAAATTTTATGAATATCTTCTCTCCAAACAGTCGACTCTGGATGATATTGTCTCCAAAATGCGTGCAATGAAAGCTGAAAATTCAGAAACACCGTTTGCTGGAGGGAAATGGGGAAATTGGGCAACATCGCCTTTGAAGTTCAACATATTGAAGGGAACCGACTCCATCAGAGGGCTGAATTTGGTTCAACCCCTTTCTGCAATGAATATTTATTTCTTTGTAGAATGCTATCAGAAAGAATTGCTTGATATACTATCCAACAATTCTTGTTTTTCGCTACGGTATCACCGGAAAAACAGCGACTTATTTTATAGACGAAAATCCAAGAAAATTGTAGATTATTTTGAAAAAACATCGCAAAAAGTGGATCGAGCCATTCTGCAACAAACAGGAGCTTATTTCAAGATTTATAAGTTCAATTCAGTATCGTCCTTTACGAATTCACGATTATGGCAGCAGTGCAATTTCAAATATCATAACTTTGCCAAAATTGACTACAAGTCCTGTTTTGACAGTATTTACACCCACGCTTATAAATGGTGTATTGAAAAAGATACTGTTGATTCAAAAGAGGCTTCTAACGCTAACCTACACATCGTTATAGATCGAGTGCTACAGAATATAAACTGTAGATCGTCTAACGGTCTTATTGTAGGACCTGAGTTCTCCAGAATGATTGCTGAAGTTCTACTGCAAAAAATCGATGTTGAAGTAAAGCAAAACTTAGCAGCACAAGGATTAAACGCTGGGACTGATTATAGGGTATTTAGATATGTGGATGATATATATATTTTTTCCCATACGCAAGCACATACAGACTTGATTATCAAGACAATCGAAATAGCTGCTCAGAAATATTTGCTTAAATTTAATGAGTTTAAATACTTGAAAGCAAATACACCGGTTGTTTTAAGTTCTTGGCTTGGTAAGGCACGCGCATTGTCAGATAGGATTTCGACTCTCTTTTATCGCAAACAAGAGCTACACGACATGGTAGACAAGAAGCCTCTTCTAAAAAGCGGGTATATTTCCGTAGATAGAATCAAAGATGACTTCATTTATCTTGTGAATGAGTTTCCGAAGGAACAAAGATACATCGTTTCTTTTATGCTGAGCACCCTTCTGAACAATATAAGCAATAAAAAGGATGGGTATGCACTATTTGAGCCAGATAAGTGTGCTCGCGCGTTTGTGCTGTTGGATTTAGCAATGTACATATATTCGTTCTGCCCTTGCTTTGAACACACTCAAAAATTAATTTCTATGATTGTCTACATGGATGATGAGCTTCACTTCTCGAAGGATGAATTAAATCACAAAAAACTGATTAACCTTATCAGAAGATATTCGTTTGTTTTTGAAAAAGGAAACATGAATGATCTTTGCAATTGGTTTGTATTTTTTCATGACTATAGTGTACCCTTACTGCGCAATACAGAGGCTATTCTTGAAAAGAAACTCCGCGAAGAGGACAACCCCATTTTGTGGGCAAACTATCTTATCTATAGCAGATACCATTCTGATTACCACAAAGAAATATTGATTTGGGTTGAAGAATTGTTGCAGTACAAGGTAAATCAAATTGGCAGTAAAGATCCTTTATTGCAAAAAGAGTTTTGGTATGTGATTACATTTATTAATTGCCCATACATCTCAGGTTCAGTCAAAACGGCATTGGAAGGCATAGTTCGTCCAATGGCAACTGCCGCAGAAACTAATCTGGCAAATAAGATAAAAAAGATAATCGCAGAATTTCTGTTGCAGAATAAGTCAAATCTGTTTTTCTGCTGGGGATATTATCATTTTAATACGAGTAAGCAGTTGACTTTCCGAACATATCAGAGGACGCTATTTAAACAGTACAAAAACAAACGCTCGATAGAATTATACGGTAGTTTGGACACGTAGAAGAATATACTAAGTTCACACCCTTTCAGGGCTAAATCTTCTCTTAGAAAAGCATGACCATGGGTACCAATGACCCTGTACCCATGGCCGTGCTTTTTTATTACCCGCTCTTTCCTTCCCATTGCCCTTCTGGTGCTACCATCACCTTGCCTCCAGATTTATCAGCCTCTTCGCTTCCGCAATCTCTGCCTTCATCTCTACGATTAGTACCTTCAGTTTCTCCTCACACTCCTCGCGGGTGTGAGCGTAGACATTGCGGGCGTGCTTTTTGCCGTCGGGCCATTTGGGAGAATAGCGCCCCTCGAAGAGATGGTCGTTGATTTCGGTGACGCAGCCGGTGCCGGACTTGCGCTTGCGGCCCACATAGGGCTTGAAATCGGTCATACTCGGCTTTTCCGCCTGGGCTGGGGCAGTTTCCTGCCCCGGCTCTAAAGTGTCTTCCTGCGGCGCTGCCTTGCCGATACTTCGGTCGATGTTGGCGGCGGCCGTGAGCCGCATGTCGTCGGTGATGTGGGTATAGATGTCCAGCGTGGTGGCCGCCGACACATGCCCCAGCATGGCGGAAAGCGTTTTCACATCCATGCCGTTTTCCAGTGCCAGCGTTGCGAAGGTGTGCCCTTACGGTATAATTACGACAAACCGGAAAAGCCCCGTATATCAAGGGTTTTCGGTTATCTGGCAAGGTTTTTCATCCTTTTCCAAACCGAAAAATCGAGCCGCGAAGTAGTTATTTCGTAGGGGGTGTTATAGTAACGACAAAAATAAAATACCGTTTGGGCGGGCTGTCAGCCCGTCCAAAAAATCAGGACATTTCCTCTGCAAAGAAGAAATGTCCTTTTTTTGTACCCAAAATCAGATGCCGACAGGAGGAACACAATGCCTGAAAAAACCGTGCAGAAGGAACCGGGCAAAAAGCCCGCGCCATCCAAAAAGCCGAAACCGCAGCAGGAAGTAGTTGTTCAGATTTCGCTCTCTGAGCTGCATCCGTTCCCGGATCACCCCTTTCAGGTGCGAGAGGATCCATTGAAACCCAGCAGATGATTATTGCCCGCTATCTGGAGCAGTACCCGGAGATCAGCGTATACGATACCTATATCGACAACGGCGCGACCGGGACAAACTTCCACCGTCCGGGCTTTCAGCAGATGCTCTCGGATATTGAGGCCGGTCACGTCAACTGCGTCATTGTGAAAGACCTCTCCCGTTTGGGCCGAAACACCATTGACACCGGCTATTACATTGAGCAGTATTTCCGCATCCGCAGTATCCGCTTCATTGCGGTCAACGAAAACTTCGACACCGCCGCCCCGGAGGATGCCCATTCCGGTATCATCATTCCGCTGCGGAACATGATAAACGAAGCCTACGCTTTGGACATTGGGCGAAAGATCAGGGCACAGCAGCGGCAGGCCATGAAGGACGGCAAGTTCATCGGTGCGCGTACTCCTTACGATTATCTGAAAGCCGAGGACGATTGCCACCAGCTTATCATCGACCCTGTTGCCGCCGTTGTGGTGCAGCGGATGTTCCGCTGGGCTTCCGAGGGCGCTGGCCTGAATACCATTGCCGTGCGGCTGAACGAAGCAGGCGTTCTTACCCCCAGCCACTACAAGAAGATCCATATAAAACTTTTTTCGTAGGATGCTTTATCTGGATTCATTTACAATCTCCGTCATAATAAAAATATCTCCATCATTTCAAAAGAGAATGATAGAGATATTTCGTCCTGCTTATTCTTATAGTAACCAATCGGCTATATCATGAATTACGATTCCTTCATAGCTGTATTTGGGATGTTTGGTTCTAGCAATAATCATATTCGGATAAGCATCTCGAATCTGAAGCCGAGGAAAGCATTCTCTCAAATGTTTCCTGCCCGGAAATGTTGTCGCTGATCTGAATATAAAACTTCTCGCTGCCTTTCTGAGCAACAAAGTCGATTTCATTTTGATAGAGCTTGCCGACATAAACATTATATGAAAATAGATCATACACTCTGTTTTTTGCAATATTTTATCTTGCGAATTTATCATTGTAACGAATACGCATATCTTCCCAATCCATGAACAATACGTAAAATACTTTCCCGTATTGCGGGCTCTCTACAATTCTTCCATGATCAAGAACAGAAAAATAAGTTCCGTCAGCTTTTCGAAGATGAAAGTGAATATAGTCATTTTCATTGCCGTTGTCAATCTGTTCCCAGATACTTGATTCTATCTGTTGCTGTTCATCTTCACGAATCAAGTTGCGAAAACTTTTCTCGGTAAGTCTGAACAGTTCATCTATATCTTTATATCCGGACATATGAAGAAATTCATCATTTGCAAAAAATAGTTCATCATCTTCTTTGTCAGCTCTGTATATGATGAATGCACCTGGAAGATGTTCAGAGATATCCTTGAATGCGAATCCAAGTTGTTTGCGGACACCTGACCGAAGACCTTCCCTGTAGGCCATACATCCATTTTTACCATGAAGCTTTATCTCATAAAGAGCTGCATCTGCGCAGCGCATGAGCTGTGAACAATTGGATGCAAAAGTTGGATATTCTGCATATCCTAGAGAAATATAAAATGCATGTTCCTTACCATGGTATGAGAATGATTTAGGAAGTTTGGTGAATTGCTGCAGCTGTACATTTGCTTCTTTAAAGGTACAATTTGGTAAAAGAATGCAGAATTCATCACCACCATTTCTTCCTAGTAATGCATCGGATGGGAAAAAAGCCTTCATGCTGTCTGCAAGATTTTTTAATGCCCTGTCTCCGTAATTATGTCCATAGATATCATTAATAAACTTGAAATCATCGATATCAAAGAGTGCGGCCACAAAATGTGCTTTTGGATTTTTTTGAATCATTTTTTCTGCAAATTCATCAAATCCGTAGCGGTTATAAATATTTGTAAGAGAATCTGTGTGCGCTAGTATCTGAAACTTTTCCTTACGTTCTTTTGCTACTAACCATACTCTGGTAAGAACTGACAGGAGAAGGCTTATTGTAAGAAACATTCCGATGACGATTATCAATAGTGTGGCATTTCTCCATCCACTTTTAGGAGTTACTTCAAATTTCCAGTTTTCATTTCCTATTGTAAATGTATAAGAAACAGGACGATTTATTTGCCCATCTGATTGATAAACCACTTTATAAGTATCACTCCATGGAGCGTCTGTTTTTGAAATTTTGTATTCGTATCCAAAATTTGAAAGTGCACTGATTGAATCTGAAAAAATATCCGGAACACGCAGGATAACAATAGTAAATCCCCAGAAATACTCATGTCCGTTTTTATCTTTCAGGTATACGGGATTGCGGACTGCAATTCCATATCCTCCCTGTTTTAATTTGAAGGGGCCCTGCGTAATGATTGTATGGTTGTCTCTTGCGTAACAGGAAATTTTTCCGCGGTCTTTATCATGGATCAAATCAATCTTACCTGCCTCATTTTCATTAGCCGGATAAATATCTGTAACAACACCATTAGGAGCGAGCTGTACACTTTCAATAGAATTAGACATAAGATTTCCTGCAATTGTTTCAAACTGATGGATTTCGCCATCTTCACTTATTAAGATTTGCTTCAAGATATCTGTGATCTCAATTCCATTTGTAATTTCATTCTTTATTCGTTCGCCATAGGTGGCTACGTTTAATTGTGCTGTTATGCGTCTCTGCTCTTTTTCGTGGGTGTCTGTTTTGTATACAATCAAACTAATAAGGCATATGCCCAGTAAAAAAGTGATAAGAGGCACAAGTGTTTTCTTTTTCACTTGGTTCACCTCATTTTGTCCATGGAAATTTTTATAAGGCAATACCGCATAATTCTAAGTGCCGATACGGTGAGCGAGGTGCGGCAGATGCTAAGCCAAAAGCGCAGATAATACTGGATGCTGCAAAGGTGAGCGCCGCCAGTGGCGGAAACAGCGAACCGAAGCAGGGGCAGCGGTCGCAGAGTGCGAGGGGCTTTTGCCCCCGAAGCACGATGCGGGTACCGCAACCCGACATTATCGAGCATTTTGGCAACGCAGATGCCGTGCCGCAGCCGCCGGAGCGGTACTTAAGCCGTCAGGCGGGAATTGTGCGGTATTGCCATGATAAAGTATTATATCACAGAAGTTGAAAAGCAGAATAGGTTTTATGAAAAAACTGTGCAAAATCTTTATACATCTATGACAGAAGAATGTATATCGATAACTTCGCGTTTGACGCAATCAGCAAGGCTTCTCCGCGGCGGGATGAGGGCATTCCGCCCTACAGACCATTTGTATGTTTGCATCGCAATATAAAATAAGCTGTAGGGAACGGTCTTGATCGTTCCGGGGCCTCGCTGTATATGCCATAATGAGATATACGGCAAGGCCCACCTAAGGGACGATGCCAGCATCGCCCCTTACAAGTTCCACTTTATCACGCGCCTTTTTGTCTCCCCCAAAAAACAAAAGAATGCAGCGATGTATTTTCCCTCTACATCTCTGCATTCTTATTCTTTATGATTTTATCTCTATATTTCCCGCCCGCAGCCTATGCCCCGCCTCAAATTCCTAACTCCTAATTCCTAACTTCTAACTACAAAAGTTGCCCCCGCCTGATTGCGGCTTCAGGCGGGGGCGATGGGGTATCGTTTTGGTGTGAGGAGGAATCATGTTCCACGGCAACGGTTGCGGCTCCGTTCCGTGTGATTATAGGATACCCAATACTTGAGAAAAATATATTATAACGGTGTGAACTTTCTGTTAATTTCCCCCACGCCGGGGGCACGCCGTTAAAAAGTACGAAATATAGTAAAAATTATAAGGGCAATACCGCATAATTCTAAGTGCCGATACGGCGAGCGAGGTGCGGCAGAT
>ERZ773175.683-NODE-683-length-21399-cov-33.697620_pt1 | contig 21399 bp, 14 predicted proteins | sample MGYA00581004_ERZ773175 | MGnify/ENA primary metagenome ERZ773175 (study PRJEB29015, sample SAMEA2737834) | human gut metagenome | biome: human gut; feature: human-associated habitat; material: faeces | place: China | collected 2012 ...
ATAGTATTTCTTTGGTTCTGCTGGATGTGGTATTGCCGAAGATGGATGGATTTGATGTCCTGACATATATGAATAAAAATCACTGGATTGAGGATATTCCGGTTATTATGATGTCCGGAGCCGATGCCCCGGAGGCTGTGAAGCGGGCATATGCACTTGGTGCAGTGGATTTTGTCAGCAAGCCATGCGATGCACAGATTGTTTATCAGCGTGTGACGAACACCATGAAATTATATGCGAAGCAGCGTCGGCTGACTTCCCTGATTACCGCGCAGATCAACGAAAAAGAGAAAAACAGCGAGATGCTGATTCATATTCTCAGTCATATTGTGGAGTTTCGAAACGGAGAGAGCGGAAGCCATGTGCTTCACATTCACAAACTTACGGAGATGCTTCTGGAGAGACTGGCGCAGAAAACCGAAAAGTATCATCTGGATGGGGATACCAGAGCCATGATCGCACTTGCTTCTTCTTTGCATGATATCGGAAAAATCGGTGTGGATGAAAAAATCCTGAATAAACCGGGAAAACTGACAAAAGAAGAATTTGAGATTATGAAAACGCATACCGTCATCGGTGCAGAAATGCTGGAACAGCTTGGTATTTATCAGGACGAGCCACTGGTAAAGATCGCACACCAGATCTGCCGCTGGCATCATGAGCGCTACGATGGAAAAGGCTATCCGGATGGACTTGTGGGAGATGAAATCCCGATTTCCGCACAGGTAGTTTCTGTAGCGGATGTGTACGATGCGCTGGCGAGTGAGCGTGTTTATAAGAAAGCAGTACCGCATGAAAAGGTACTGGAAATGATCCTGCATGGGGAATGCGGACAGTTTAATCCGATCCTCATAGAATGTCTGCAGGAGATCAGTTCGCGGATCAGAAGCGAATGTTATGATGAGGAACAGGAGACCTGATATGTTAGACCAGAATACATTTACAGAAACCATACGTGCGGTACAGGATATTATCCGCACTTCGGCGGAGCCGATGACAAGAGAGGAGATCCTTTCCTATTTTAAGGATATGGATTTGAATGCACAGCAGGAAGAGATGGTGTTAGAGTTTCTGTCAACACCACATGATGATCCGCAGCCGGAAGAGAACGAACCGGAAACAAAGGAAGCGGAATATGAGGAGACCGCAGAGAAAGAAGAAACCAAAGAATCTTCTGCGAAAAAGGAATCCGCAAAAGATTCCGTCACAGACAACATTTCCACTTCTCCCATGTTTCAGATGTATCTGGAGGAACTGAAAGATATTCCGGAGTATACCAAGGAGCAGCAGATTGATATGTATAAGAAGCTGCTGGCAGGGGAAGAGAGCATGGTACACGCGCTCTCCAATGCATGGCTGCGCAACGTACTGGAAGTAGCAAAGAAACTGGCAGTTTCCCCGGAAGGATTTGAGGATATTGTGCAGGAAGGAAATATGGCGCTTTTCCTGCGCCTGAGCGAGCTGTGCGGCAGCCACGAAAAAGTGGATGTGGAAGAGGAACTTCTTACCGCGGTGGAAGAAGCGATGAAATCCTGCATCCGGGAACAGACCGGTGAGGATGAGAATGAAAATTCCGTGGTTGGAAAAGTTGCGCTGGTAAGTGAAGCGGTGAACTATCTGAAAAAACAGAACGGTGCACAGCCAACGCAGAAAGAACTTGCGGATTATGTCAAAATTCCGGAAGATGAGCTTGCAGATATTCTTTATATGATTGATAAGGCGAAAAAAGATTCCTGATCGAGGAACGAAACAGCCCTCCTATTTGACGGGAGGGCTGTTTTTTTTACACTTCAGCTGGTGCACTTCTTCTATATAATGCACCATACGCATGACCATTTCTTTCTCTTCGGGAGTAAAATCATTAATCACAATTGTTTCTTCATTATTATTTCCAAGTAAATAATCTGTGGTTGTATGCAGGATTCTGCTTAGAATTACAAGATTTTCCAGAGAAGGTTTCGATATGCCCATTTCCCAGGCATTGACGCCGGACCTTGTCATACCCAGCTGGATCGCGAGGTCACTCTGTGTCAGTCCGGATCGTTCGCGAAGATCGTGGATACGTTCATTTATAGACTTTTTCATTAAAACCCTCCCAATTATTATAAAATTTATGAATTTATGTATATATTATAAGACAGGATGAAAACAATAATGATCTTTTGGGATAAGTGACAATTGACCTGATGCCATACCATGATGTATATTATTATTTATCACATATGAATACTAATGCTTGACAAACGATAAAATCGTGATATTCTTATGATGAGTATCAGAAAAGTGGGAAATGTTTTTTGGTTTACGAAAGATCAGGGATAAAAAGGGATGAACAAGGCATTGATTATAACCACAACCAGTGGTTTTTTGTCGCAGTTCGAATTAAATAATGTCAGACTTCTTCAGAAAAAAGGATATCAGGTTCATTACGCAACAAATTTTGGTGTACCAATCTATGAGGTCAAAGATGAGACACTCCGGAATATGGGGGTTGTACTGCATCATATCAGTATTGAAAAAAATCCATTTAAAATAAAAAAGAATATATGGGCATTGCGGGAACTTATACGGATTATAGACCGCGAAGAGATCAGTGTTGTCCATTGTCATAATCCAAATGGTGGGGTATTGGGGCGTCTTGCAGCCGTACTCAGTAAAAGAAAGCCATTTGTGGTTTACACAGCACATGGATTTCACTTTTTTCAGGGAGCACCGGTAAAAAACTGGTTGTTTTATTATCCGGCAGAAAAAGTTCTGGCAAAGTTTTCAGATATTATCATTACCATAAATCATGAGGATTATACGAGAGCAGATAAATTTCATTATAAAAAAGATGGGGGAGCAGCACTGATTCCGGGAGTTGGTGTAGATCTTGAGAAATTTTATCCATTAAAAGAAGATGAAGTTCATGAACGGGATACCTTAAGAAAAAATCTCGGAATTCCGGAGCATGCATTTCACATTGTATCTGCAGGTGAAATCAATAAAAACAAAAATCACAGAGTAGTGATTGAAGCAATTGCAAAACTTGCACGTTCGGACATCTACTATAGTATTTGCGGAGAAGGTCCTAATAGAAAAAATCTTGAAACAGAGATTAAAAAGTACGGGTTATCCGACCGGGTTTTCTTGCAGGGATATCGGAATGATATGCCAAAAATATGGAGAACCGCGGATATTTCTGTATTTCCGTCTTTGCGTGAAGGTATGGGAATGGCAGGATTAGAAGCAATGGCGAGTGGAATTCCATTAATTGCAGCAGATAATCGGGGAACCAGAGAATATCTTATAGATCAGGAGAATGGGCTGGTTTGTAATGCTGCTTCTGCAGACGAGTTTGCAAAAGCAATTCTTTCTTTATATGAAAATAAAGAACAAAGACAACGATATGCCGCAAGGGCGCAGAATACAGTTAAAAAATTTTCACTCCATGAGTCTGCGGCAAAAATGAGTCAGATCTACCAGAAACTGCCGAAGGTACCGGAAGTTACTATAGAAAATGACCGGGAGAGACCCATGATATCGGTGATCATGGGAGTTTACAATCAACAGGATCTTGAGGTTTTTGAAAAGGCAGTAAATTCTGTATTGCAACAGACATATCGGAATTTTGAGTTTTTAATATACAACGATGGATCTTCTATCAAAAAAGTAAACACATATATGAAAGAACTGGAAAATAAAGATTCAAGAATTCGCGTCATTGGTTCGAAAGCAAATCATGGACTGGGGTATGCGTTAAATCAATGCATTGCCAGTGCAAGGGGAAAATACCTTGCACGGATGGATGCCGATGATATTTCCCATCCAAAACGATTTGAAGAAGAAATCAGTTTTTTGAAAGACCATCCCGAATATATGTGGTGCGGAACAAACTGCAAGCTGGTTGATGACAGAGGCATATGGGGAGAGGGAGTCCGCCCGGAGGAGCCGGGTACGGACGATTACCTGAAATATTCGCCGTATATTCACCCAACCGTCATGTACCGTGCCAGCCTGTTCAAAAAGGTGGCTGGGTACGATGAAGGAAAAAAGACTGCGCGATGCGAGGATTATGAATTGTTTATGCGTTTGTTCGGACTGGGCTACAAAGGTTATAACATCCAGAAGTGCCTGCTTGATTACCGGGTAGACCGGGAAAATTATCACAATCGGTCATGGAAAAACCGGTTTCATGAAGGCCAGGTGCGTTACGAAGGATTTCGTGGTCTTGGAATCCTCTGGCCGAAAGGCTGGCTCTATATTTTTCGTCCGATGGTCAGCAGATTTGTACCGTCCAGCATGATCGTGAGAAAAAAGGAGCGTATGGCAGACTTATGAAACATCAGGCAACGATACAACCGCGAATGGAAACGTACCGTACGCTGTTAAAACAGAATACTTTTCTGTCCGGTGCTGCGGAGGAGTGCCTGAAGCAGCTGTGTGCACCGGAGGATCAGATATATGTCACCTTATGGGCACCGGCACTGGTACAGTATGTAGCATGGGTTTTGGAAGAGGCACAAAAAAACAGACAGAAAAGACTGTATTTCCTGGCAAGAGATGCATATCCGATGTATCTTGTTGCAAAGAAAATGGTGGAATATTTACATATTCCCATAGAAATCTGTTATCTGCGAGTATCCCGTTATGCTTTGCGTATTCCGGAATATCATCTTCTCGGGGATGCGTGTCTGGACCGCATATTTCTTTCGGGGATTGATATCAGTTTCTATCAAATCTTAAACCGTGCGGCACTCAGTGAAGAAGAGATGATTGCTGTATGCAGGGAAATCAATTATCAGAGATCGTTACATGCAACCTTAAATCGGAAAGAAATTTTCAATTTAAGAGAACGGGTAAAAAAATGTTGTGCGGAAGGAACGACACATTTGCTGGAGAGGATTTATGAGAAGTCAGACGCAGCATATGAGACTACCATTGGATATCTGCGGCAGGAAGGCCTGCTTGACAATGTCCGTTATGCAATTGTTGACAGTGGATGGGTAGGAACCATCCAGAAAAGCCTGCAGACACTTTTGGCACAGGAAAAACCCGGAATTACTTTGACGGGATACTATTTTGGATTATATGAGTATCCGGTAAACCGAAACAATTGCAGATATGAGGCATATTATTTCATGCCAAAGGGGAATGTCAGAAAAAAGGCAGGATTCAGTAACTGTCTTTTTGAAGTGATGTACAGTGAACCTTGTCCGATGATAAAAGCTTATTGCTGTGAAGCCGGACGATATATTCCGGTATTCTCGCAAGTAGAGAATCCAAACACAGAGCAGCTAAAGAGAAACAATGAGTTACTCCGGATGTTTATGGATCATCTGTCGAAGCAGCCGGAACATAAAGCAGCCATGCTATGTCAGAAAGATATAGCAGGAAAGTTGTATGAAACCATCATGTCCAGACCAAATCGATGGGAAGCAAAATACTATGGTATGCAGCTGTTTTCGGATGATCTGTCCGATGAACATATGCGCTGTATCGCCAATCGCCTGACGCAGAGAGAAATTAAAGACCTGAGAATTCTTTCAAAATTATGTATCATGTTGGGGTTGTCAAAAAAGGTAATCCATGAAAGCGGGTGGATTGAAGGGACAATCGTCAATGCGGGAAAACACATTTCTTCAAATCTGAGATCCGCAAGAATGGCAAAGTATGTAACACATTTAAGGCAGAGCCTTAAAGCAAAATAGATAAAGAGGATTGCAATGTTTGAAACAGTTGGTGTCATGGCCGTAAGTGCCTGCATCTTACAAATGGTGTATGAAAAAATAGAAAAACAACGTCCGGTTGTTGATTACACGGAAGAAAACAAAAAGTTCCGGGAACAGAAAGAACAGGAAGCAAAAGAGTGGTCGGTACAGATCCTGCCATACCTTGAAAAGGAAAAAGAGCAAAGATCTGAGCCACCGGTTATCTGTGTAGAGGATCTTACTATGCGGTTTCGGATTGCAACCAATAATGTGTCAGGTATTAAGGAATATCTGATACAGACCCTTCGAAAACAGATGTCATACAAAGAACTGTATGCATTAAATCATATTAACTTTAACGTATATCGTGGAGAAATTGTAGGGGTGATCGGAACGAATGGTTCCGGAAAATCAACCCTGTTAAAGATTGTATCAGGTGCGCTCAATCCAACCTCAGGAAGAGTGGTTGTGGATCAGCGGAAGGTCCAGCTTCTCACGCTTGGTACCGGGTTTGATTTTGAACTGTCCGCAAAGGAAAACGTGTATTTAAATGGAGCAATCATTGGTTACTCCAAAGCATTTATTGACGAACATTATCAGGAAATCGTAGATTTTGCAGAATTAGAGGGATTCATGGAAGAAAAAGTAAAGAATTTTTCTTCCGGTATGGTTTCCAGGCTGGGCTTTTCCATCGCAACGGTGGCAGGTGCGGCAGAAATTTTGATTTTGGATGAGGTGTTATCTGTGGGAGATGAATTCTTCCGGAAAAAGAGTCTCGCAAGGATCAAAGAACTGATCCACGGCGGCTCCACCGTCCTTATGGTCTCGCATGGCATGCAGACGATCCTCGATAATTGTACGAAAGTTGTCTGGATTGAACAGGGAAACATGCGCATGATTGGGGAACCGAAAACCGTGTGTAAAGCCTATCGCAGCCAATACAGCGAGTAAGTATATTAATCTGGTAAAAAATCTGTATACAGATTTTTTATATATAACTCACATTTTCAGAAGAAAGGAGACTTATTGTCATGAAAATGAAGAAATTAGCAGCTGCATTACTGGCCGCAGCTGTACTTGCAACAACTGTAGCACCTACTGCAACACCAGTATTTGCAGCAACAACTGCAGAGACTACAGCTACAGACGCAACACCGGAGCAGGAGGTTACTGTAAAGAAACCTGCCAAAGCTACTGTTGCAGCAAAGAATAATGCCGTAAAGGTAACCATCAAGAAAGTTGCCGGAGCAGCAGGATACGAAGTACAGTATTCTACATCCAAGAAATTTACAAAGAAGACTACAAAGTCTAAGACAACCAAGAAGACAAGCTACACCGTAAAGAGCCTGAAGGATAAGACTACATACTATGTTCGTGTTCGTGCTTATAAGCTGGACAAGAACGGTAAGAAAGTATATTCCAAGTGGACATCTACAACAAAAGTTAAGACAAAATAGTATTTGTAAAATGTGAGTTTACCATAGGAGTCAGTGTTTCTGACTCCTATATCTTGACAATAGGGGATATATTTTGAAAAAAGTGAGAGAAGAATCCGTAAAAATGTTCATGGTGCTGATGTTTACCTTGCTGCCAATGTACTATTCGGATAATTACTATAATATTTTAAATGATAAAAGAGATGTTTTCTGGCTGTTTTCCAGGATTTTATTCGCCGTTATTGCAGTCAGCCTGTGTGTCAGTCTGATTCTGACTATTCGGAAACGTGAATGTTTAAAAAACATGCGTGTGCAGCTTTCAAAGATCTGTGCACTTGATGTTGTTATGCTGATATTTGCTATTCTTGCAGTGATATCGACAGCATATAGCGCAGATATCGGAAATTCTCTGTCAGGAGAAAATGCCTGGGATGTGGGAACTCAGATGATTGTCTGCAGTGTAATCGTTTATTTTATCATCTCCCGTTGTTATAGCGGCAAGGGAGATCTCTGGGTATATCTGTATGCAGGAACCGCTGCAGTGCTGACGATCGGTATTATAGACCGGTTGGGATATGATTTTCTAGTTATGCATGATGAGATTCCGTTGCAGTACAACATTTTTATTTCAACCATCGGAAATGTAAACTTCTGGGCGGGATATCTGTCTATGCTGATTCCGTTTTTCATGCTGGCAGTGCTGTTTACAAAAAACCGGTTTGCAAAGTTTTTCATTTATCTGTTTCTGCTTGCTGCATATTTCAGCCTGTTTATTACACTGACCAACACGACATACATCGGCGTCGGTATTGCCACATTATTCATTGTGTGGTATTCGCTTTGCGATGTAAAACGACTGAAAAACCTTGCGGTTAATGGAATTTTATTTGCCATAGCCGGTGGGATTGCAGAATTTCTGTGGAGAAATCCATGTACACCGCGTCCGATCGATACGGATAGTGTGTCCCGTCTGCTTTTGGAGCATCATCTGTATCTGCTTCCGGGAATTCTGGGAATTGTCATTCTCGTACTGCTTCTGTTAGGTGCGGTATGTCCGGAAAAAATTCGGACAAAAGCAGACAATTTGGTGGAACGTATGATCAGTAAATTCTGGATCTGGCTCATCATGGTAGGAATCATCGGCACGGTATTTTATATCATCTACAATTATAACCTGAAATTATTTAATTTCCGTGGATCAATCTGGTATTTCTCGTTTATGGGATTTTGCGATGGCACACTCTGGCAGAAACTCATGGGTGTCGGTCCGGCACTTTTAGATACCGTTACACAGGCACAGATCGCGAAAGCCGACTTTTATGTGGAGTGGAACTGGCTGTATTGTACCGCGCATAATGATCTGCTGGAATATCTTGTTACGATGGGAGTCTTTGGTGCAGCCTGTAAGCTCCTTATGTATATTCTGCCGTTTGTCATGTATGCAAGGGGCAAAGAACGTAAGCCGGAAAAGGCAGCGGTTCTGGCAGCGTTGGTAGGCTATATCGGACAGGGATTGTTTACCGGACCGTATATTCTTACCTATGTGTTTTATATCATACTTCTTGGTGTGATGTGTGCCTATGACCGCATGGAAAAAGCAAAAGGAGCAAAAGCATGAGTATCCGGCAATATTGGTTCGTCCTCTGGGAACTGACCAAGAGAGAATTAAAGCGAAAATACGCAAGAAGTTTTCTTGGAATCCTGTGGAGCTGCGTGTATCCACTCATGCGTATGGCGTTGGTCGTTGTACTGTTCTCAACGATATTTAACAAAGGGATTGAGAAGTATCCTGCATATTACTTTGTGGGATTTCTAATGTTTGAGTTTTTTGCAACAGCAACGCAGACATCACTGACCACACTGAAGGATAACCGGAATCTGCTGATCAAATCAAAACTCCCACGGGAACTGTTTGTATTGTCGCGTGTGCTTACGGCATTTGTGAACTTTCTGCTTGGATGTATTCCGTTTGCGGCGGTGGTGGCATGGTATCGGGCGAGAGTGACATGGTATTATCTCATGATTCCGGTGGTATTGTTGCTGCTTCTGATTTTTACAGTAGGAATGTCATATGCGGTATCCATCTGGTTTGTGTTCCAGAGGGATGCGATGAATATCTATTCGAACTTTATCTTCATCCTACGATTCTTCGTGGCGATGTTTTACTCGGTAGAATGGGTGGCAGATGGGGTCAAATGGGTGATTCAGCATAATCCTCTGTACGCGTACATCTATGTGATGCGTCAATGCGTGGTGTATGGCCAGTGGCCGGAAACCATGTATCTTGTACAGATGGTTGCGTGGGCATTCGGGATGCTTGCCTTTGGAATCCTGATATTTAAAAAATATGAGAATGATGTAGTGGAGAGATTGTAGTGGGAAAGAGTCAGCAAATGATCAGGCGAAGAGTGGACGAATTACAGCAGAATATGTTCGTGATCCACCAGCTTGTGATACGTGATAAAAAAAGAAGCCTGTCATCCACGTTTATGGGCGAATTGTGGGAAGTTATCAACCCGCTGATCAATATGGTGGTGATGGTTCTGATATTTTCTGAAATGTTTGGTAAGGGTTCATCAGGAGTATTTCCATTATATGTTCTGACGGGAACTACATTATATGGACTGTTTAATTCTGGAACGTCAATGTGTTTAAGTGCATTGATGGGAAACAAAAGTTTTCTGATAAAAACGCAATTGAGTAAGAATGTATATGTATATCAAAAAATATTGGTAGCTTTTCGAAATTTTTTGTTTTCTTTATTAATTTATGCATTTGTCATTGCTTTATATAGAATCAAACCGAGTTTGTCATGGCTGCTATTTTTCCTGGATATTTTACTTATGTTAGTTATGATGTTTGGCATAGGAAAAATGCTTGCAGTCATTAATGTAACATTTGCGGATATTACGTATTTTTATAAGATCTTTACATTGTTTTTGATGTATGGTTCGGCTATCTTTTATCAAGTTGACAGATTACCGCTAACGATGCAGAGGGTCATGACAATATTAAATCCACTGTATATTGTAATTTCTATTGCAAGAGAATGTATTATGGAGAGATCGTATCCGAATTGGGAACTTTGGATGATTTTGAGTTTGTATGCAGGGGGATGTTATGTAGTTGGGACAATTTTCTTTAATCGAAAGATTGCGGATATAGTTGCGAAAATGTAGTAAAGGAAAGGCAAAAATAATGTGTAATAATAAAATAACATTTATAATTTTAGTGGATGATGGAAATGTTAGCGAGCTTGAGGCGTGTATTAACTCTATAGAAAACATTCCTAAAGGAAATTATATGATTTGTATTTGTGATAATAGATCTGAAATTAATGAGGATAATATAACAGAAAATTATGATGTATTTGTGATTGAGAAGAATGAAATAGAAGTTATAAAAAATATTTGTAATGAAATAAATAGTGATTATGTGCAGATTTTGACAGCTGGGGATCGAGTGTCTATAGATTGGTTATATGATATTGAAAAAAATGAACATTCAGATATTATTATTGGATCTCAGATATATAGAGGATCAACAGGTGAATTTATTTATAATTTGTCATCAGAAGGGGTATTTAAAAATGAAAATACAATAGATGATGTACTGAAATTTTATTTTTTGTCAGGGGGAGAAGATAGATACATAAGAGAAATCGATAATAAAGTGATTTCAAGAAAAATTATGTTGCAAGTTCTTGAAACAGTTAAGCAAGAAAATAATATGTTTCTATATTGGGAGATAGGATTAAAAAGCCTTGTTATGGCTGAAAATATTTCATTTGTTGAAGATGGATATGTTTCTTATGACATGAAAAATGATTCAAAAATTTTTGAAAAAAATTATGAAGAGGTTTTATTAGAAGCATCTGACTTTATAAAGAAACTCGAAGTTGAAGCTCCAACTGAATTAAAGAAAACATTTGATGATTGGAGTAAGGATTGGTTAAGAAATTTAATTCAAGGTTTAAAGAATTATCATGCTGATTATAATTCAATTGAAAATGTGATACAGAGTATATTTCAAATTAAATTGGATTCGAAAAATGGGACGGGATATTTTGAATCTCTTATTACTCCAATTGGATATAGTTATAAATATTTAGCTGAAATAAAAAAGAAAATAGCGAGTGCTGATTGCGAATATGTAGGATTTGATATATTTGATACGCTAATAGAAAGACCTTTTTGGGAGCCTATTGATTTATTCAAATTTCTTGATACAAAATTTAATGAATTATTAGGGAAAAAAACAGTTATTGATTTTTCGTTGATACGAAGAGAAGGAGAACAGAATTGCAGAAGGTTTTATCATGAACTACGACCATCTTGTGAAGATGTTACAATTTCTGAAATATACAATTTTATTTCAGAACAGTATGGGTTTAGTAAAAGTATAACAGATGAAATGTGTCAGTATGAAATTCAATTAGAAAAAAAATACTGTACTTCTAGAAAGATTGGAAAAATACTCTATGACTGGACTAAATATTGTGAAAAAAAGATATTAATCATATCAGATATGTATCTTGCTAAAACTACAATTGAAGAAATTTTATTAAATGCTGGGTATAAGGACTATAAAAAATTATATTTGTCCAATGATATTGGTGTTTCAAAGTATAGCGGAAATTTGTATCAATATGTATTAGATGATCTAGAAATAAATTCTAAGAATTTTTGTTTTATGGGGGATAACTATGAAGTTGATTTCTTAAACCCGCAAAAGTTTGGTATTAAGGCATTCCATATACCTAAGGCAACTGAACTCTTTCAGGGGTTGAATGGAGCAATTTATACAGGAGAGTTTTATAAAAACATTTATGAACAAAGGGGAACTATAATCGATTCTGGAACAGTGCTCAAATTCATCGGCATACGATGTATGATGGCGGTTGTTGCTAATAAACTGTTTGGAAATCCATTTGTTACGGTAAATCGAGAAAGTGATTTTAACGCAGATGGAAAGACAATAGGTTATTACTGTGCAGGAATGTTTTTATTTTCGGAGGCAATGTGGCTTATTAATGAAGGTAAACAAAATAAGTTGTCAACAATACATTTTGTTGCAAGAGATGGATATTGGGTTAAAAGGGCGTATGATTTAATTAGTCCAGAATTTGTGAATGCATCTAAGTCTAATTATTTGTATTTCTCACGAAAAGCAGTTGTTCCTCTTTATTTAACGGAGCCAGAAGGAATTTATGAAATCTTTTTACCACCACATATATTGAATAATACGCCTTTAAATGTAATACAGACTTTAAAATTGGTAACAAAACAAAATGTTGATGTGGAAACTATATTGAAGGAAAATCAAATAGTTCCATTTAAAAAGTTTTCAAGTTTAAATGAATATTATCGATTTGCTAATGTTTATATAAAAAAATTGTATGATAAATCAGCAGCTAAAAATTATCAAGCATTGTTATATAAATATTTTGGCAATTTAGTGCATGAGAATGATGTAATTTATGATGTAGGATATAGTGGAAGAATGGAAACCGCATTAACAAAATTGTTAGGATATCCTGTTAACTCTTATTATTTCCATGAACATGAACCGTGGGCATTACAAAGAAAGGAAGAAATGGGATTTACAATTGATTCATTCTATGGTTTTAAACCATGTTCTGCATTTGTATTAAGAGAGCAGATTTTTACACCCGCAAAGCCTTCTTGTATAGGATTTACGGAGAATGAAATTGGGCAGGTTATTCCGGTGTTTGGATCTTATAAAGCTTCTTATAAGGAAGAATTTATTCTTGAAAATATTCAGAAAAATGCAATACAGTTTGTAAGTGATATGGTTTCTATTTTTAAAGGTGATATATCACAAATACAATTTAATCGTTTTGATGCGTGTATGCCATTTGAATATTATATGCATTATGCAAAAGACTTTGACAGAAGAGTAATGAGTGCAGTTGATTTTGAAGATGAATTTGGTACAAATGAGATATTATCCATATGTGATTATTGGAAAAAGGAGCAAGAGATATATGGATTATATTTAAATAAAAAAGAAAAAATTAGTCAAGAAGAACTGCAAAATTTAAAAGAACAGGTACGATTAGAAATATTTGCTGAAGAAGGAATATTCAAGGATGGAGCTTTTATGAAAGCATTTAAGAAAATTAACAAATTGTTTCCACTTGGAAGTAAGCGAAGAGAACTAATCAAAAAAATAGTGGGGAATTAGAAAAACATGAGCCAGATAGAGATTATAAGACAGGAATATTGCACAGGATGTGGTGCATGTGCCAATACATGTCCAGTGGATGCAATTGAGATGCAACTGAAAGACGGATTTTATCTTCCAGAAGTTTATGAAGATAAATGTATTCAATGTATGCGGTGTGAACAAACATGTCCAATATTAAATAGAGAATCAATTAATTTACCTGCTGTATATGCTGCGTGGGCTGATGATGATGTGAGATATAATTCGTCTTCAGGTGGAGCTTTTTGGATGTTGGCCAAGCATATTTTGGAAATAGGGGGTGTTGTATTTGGAGCTACGTGGACAGATGAATTTTACGTAAGGCATGTATGGATAGACAATATTAACGATTTGCCTAAGCTTTGCAAGTCAAAATATGCCCAAAGTGATCTGAATAATTCGTATAGAAAAGTTAAGGATTTCCTTGCAAAAAACAGATATGTGTTGTTTGTTGGCACGCCTTGTCAAGTTTCAGGGTTGGAAATGTATCTCGGAACAGAAAGAAATGAAAAGCTTATTACGGTGGATTTTATTTGTTTTTATAACCCATCAATTAATATAGTTCGTCGATATTTAGATGAAAAATATGGGCTAAATAATTTACATAAGTTTACATTTCGAGATAAAAAAAATGGATGGTTGAGCCATTGTACGATGGCTGAATTAGCAGATGGATCTATCAGGCATGAGAAAAATGTAGATTCTTTTTTCAAGGGATATTTTATGGGGTTATATGCGAGAAAAGCATGTACAAATTGTACATTTTCAGGACAACATCATCATTCCGATATAACGCTAGGAGATTTCTGGAAAATAGAAGAACATGATAAATCATGGAATGACGGACGTGGAACAAGCATGATTATTGTAAATACCGTAAAAGGTAAAAAAATAATGAAGCATATCAGTAAGACTTTTAAACGGTATGAGCTAGTCCCTAAGGAATGGATTAGAGATGGGCAGCATAATTGTAAAACAGCACATCCAGGACAGGCATATTTTTATGATTTGTTAACATATAAAACATTTGATGATGCTGTAAATTTGGCAATAGATTCAATATATGATATTGGAATGGTGTGCGTGCAATCATATAAAAATTATGGAAGTGCTATTACTAATTTTGCATTATATAGTGTATTGAAAAAGTTAGGATATAGTGTATTGATCATAACGCAACCATTATCGTCAATTATTAAACCAGAGATAGAGGATAATTTTGTAAAAACACCATATAAGCCATTTGAAAATAGTCAGTTCTACGAAAATATAGAAGCAATGCGAGTGTTAAATAGGAAATGTAAAATGTTTTTAGTTGGATCAGATCAATTGTTTAATTATGAAATATATAAACAAATTGATGGATTGGCTAAGCTAGATTGGGTAGATGATGAACATAGAAAAGTCTGTTATGCAACGTCTTTTGGGGTAGATAAAATACTTGGAACATTTCAAGAAAGTGTAAATTTAAAGAGATCATTAAATAGATTTCACGCGGTTTCAATTAGAGAAGAATCCGGAGTTGAACTTGTAAAAAAGAATTTTCAAATTGAGGCCACTTGGGTTTTAGATCCTGTTTTTTTATGCGAAAAAAAAGCATATGTCGATCTCTGCAAAGATGTACACGTCGACAAAAAAAGTATAGTGGCATATATTTTAAATCCAACTATGAAAAAAGGTGAATTAATAAAATATATAGCTGATAAAAAAAATGTTCAGTATTCAGTATTCGTTGATAGAGGGATGGATGCCAAAGTAATTTCCGAAGCATGGAACTTGGAATTTTATCATGATGTGAAAAATGAGAATTGGTTAAAAAATATTATAGAAAGCGAATATGTAATTACAGATTCTTTTCATGGAATGTGTATGGCAATAATATTCGAAAAACAGTTTATAGTTATTAATAATTCAACTAGAGGATCCACACGGTTTTATTCGTTACTAAAATTATTAAATCTGGAAGACAGATTATTTGATTCTGTTGAAGATTATTACAATAAGGAACAACAAATCGGAGAAATAGATTATAAATATATAAATAAAATCATTGAAACAGAAAAAGAAAAAAGTATGAATTGGTTACAACAACAAATTAGAATCTGAGCTTTTTACAAAATAAGTGCTTGATTTATGAAGGAGCCATAAATATATGAAATGGGTTGTATTGTCAGATTTACATATGAAATTTAATAATTTTGATTCGAGTCAGGCTCGCAAGAAGTTAATTGAAGAATTAGAGAAGAAAAAAGGAAGTATTTCATTTGTTCTTATAACAGGAGATTGCTTCCTTAAAAATGATGGTGATTTGACGGAAATACTTGGGTATCTTGCACAACTGGCAAATGCTTGTGGCATAGAAAAAGATAAATTTATTCTTTGCCCTGGTAACCACGATATTGAACGAGAGGTAAAGAAAAGAAAATCAGCAATTGCGAAGTATCGTGAGGATGGAAAAACATTGCCAGATATAGAAGTAGCTTTACTAGGACATGGAAAATTTAAAGAGTTGCATGCGTTGGCAATTGGCGAAGAATATAAGCCATTTAATATTAAATGTGTAGATAATTTTAGAATTATTACGGTGGATTCATGTTTACTTTCATTAGATGACATGGATTATGGTCATTTAAATGTAAATTTTCCTGAATTGTTCAACTTGGAGATAGAAAATGACAGCAAAATAAATATAGTTATTATGCACCATGGAGTTGAGTGGCTTCAGCCAGAGGCGGGAAGACGATTTCAACACTGGTTGGTAGAACATAATGTAAAAATGGTATTTTGTGGGCACAATCATACTCCGGGAATGAATGTATTAACGGAAGCTATTCCGGAACACGGAATAGCACGAGATGGTATCCCTCAATTTACATGTGGATGTGCGCTTGCGGATAGTTATTCAAACCCTGTCTTTCTTTTGGCACAATATAATGAAGACATAGACAGCAATAATCGAAACACAGAAAATAAGAATATACAAATTACATTATATGAATATCAAAAAAATTCAAATTGGAAAGTATCAAGTAATACATTAAGAAGTTTTGAATCGGGGGTATACAGAGAGAGTAATATAAGCGGTTTAATAAAAAATATGTATGATATTCCAATTGTGTATGAGTCTATATATGATTTACCTGAGGAAGAAATTGTAAAAGAGATAGAATGTGGTAAAAGGCTATATTATTATGGATTAAGAGGCAGGCGATTCCTTCGAGGTAATTCAAAAATAGCGGATGTGGCGTATGATAAGAAAAATCAAATTGAGTTTAAAATTTTGATTTCAAATCCTTACAATGCAAATATTGAGAAAAGATTGAAACAGGTTGAGGATTTTTCCAAACAGGACGCATTAGAAAATCATTGGAAAACCATTTATGAGGATATAAAGCATTTGCGTGACGATTTTCCAAGCTATCCTTTATGGGGAATCCGGTTTCATAATCAACCGTTATACTTTCGGTTTATTATGACGGATGAGCATGTTTATTTTGGCTTCTATACAGAACAACCTAGTTCGTTATCAGCCATGTACTGTTATTCGAATAAATCAGCGTTGTATGGAAGTCTCAGTGCTTTTTTTGACTCGGAGTGGGAGAATGCGAAGCTTTCTTTTCCTAGAACGGTTCCTGACAGATGCAGTTTTGTCTTGGATCGATTTGAAATGAAACCATCGTTGGTTATTAATTTGACATCGGATTGTAATATGAATTGTAAATATTGTCCGGATGGCGGAGAAAATTTGGCAAAGTATAAGGAATTATGTGGAATAAAACAGGTAAAGTATTTATTGACTGCTTATGCAAATTATTATAAAGAAAATGAATGGGCAGAAAAGAAAGTAGTGCGTATTACAGGTGGAGAACCATTTCTTGAAGAGGAACGTTTAATAGAAACATTAAAACATGCCAAGAAAGAAGATTACGAAAAGATTGTTTTGTGCACAAATGGTCTTTTACTGAAAGATAGTTACGAAAAGTATCCTCGGGTATGGGAATCTATTAAAAAAATATTATTATTAAAAATCAGCTTAGATTCTTTGAAACCGGCTGTATTTAAAAAATTAACTTCTGTAGATGCGTTGGACGTGGTCATGGAGAACATAAAATTCGCTAGAGATAGAGGATTTAAGATCGAATTGAATCTCGTTGCTACGAAATTGAATGTTGGTGAAATTGAAGACGTATTTGATTATGTTCAACATATGAAACTTGTTGGGGTAAAAGTGCTTACTGTTAACGATTTTGGAGATAGAATTAAACCGGATAATGTTGAGCAGGAATTAAATGCTTTGATTGAAAAATTGCGTCGATCAGATTATGAAGAAACAGGTTTATATGTTCATAACAATAAAGGAATATATATGAAGAGATTTATTCATAATGGTTGCACTTTGACGATTGTAGATCATATGAATAGAAGTGACTCTGTGACACCTAGAAGAACATATAGTGAGGCATGTTTAAATTGCGATTTTTATCCTAAATCATATAAGGTTCACAAGGGAAATAAGAAGCCCTGTGCAACTGGAATTATGAGCTTGACGATGCGGGCGGATGGAATGTTAAGTTTTTGCAGGATGAGGGAAAATAGAGGGGTCTGTTTGGCTGGGAAAAGTATGAAAGAAGTACAGGAAATGCTTCAGAAGGAACTTAAGAAATTTAAAAAATGTTATCATTATGCACTTGAAAATGAAAAGGGTCAAGAGAATGAAGAAATATAAGAGAGGATTTGTTGCTGGCTTTTTTGATATACTTCATGAGGGACATATTCGAATTTTAGAACAGGCAAAGTCGCAATGCGAGCAGCTAATTGTAGCTGTGGGAACAGATGAGTTTATGCGTATAAGAAAAGGTCGAGAGTCTGTCTTAAGTTATGATGAAAGGGTTTGCATTGTCAGTGCCATCAAATATGTTGATAAAGTTGTGCCAGAAATAGATTTAGATAAAATATCGGCATACCAAAAGTACAAATTTGACGTAATGTTTGCAGGGGATGATCATGAGAATGAAGAAATATATATTAAAGATACGAAGCTTCTAAAAGAAAAGTATGGTGTAGATACTATTTATATAAAACGAAATGATGTGTCCTCTACGAAGATACGAGAACGTGTCTGTGCACTCAAGCAGGGCTGTGATGGGAAGATAGATAGTGTATGATTATAAATACGCTATACTAGATAAAAATACAGATATCTGCAAAAATAGCCAGTAGATGGAGGAGCATTGTATGGAAATTAAGAGAAATATCTATTTAAATAAGCTTATCAGCAAGAAACACAACGGATTGATTAAGGTGGTAACCGGCATTCGGCGTTGTGGAAAATCATATCTGCTTTTTAAGCTGTTTAAAGATCATCTGCTGGCAGATGGAGTGAATCCGCGGCATATTATAGAAATTGCCTTTGATTCTTTTGAAAATAAAAAATTTCGTGATCCGGATGTTTTGTATCCGTATATGAAAGAACAGGTTCAGGATGAGGATATGTATTATGTTCTGTTGGATGAGGTTCAGCTTCTGGATGAATTTGAAGCTGTGCTTAACAGTCTGATCCGTATGAAAAATGTGGATATTTATGTGACGGGAGGCAATGCACATTTTCTTTCAAAAGATGTAATTACGGAATTTCGCGGCAGGGGGGATGAAGTTCATATGTACCCGCTCAGTTTTGCCGAGTTTATGTCTGTTTATTCAGGGACAAAGGAGAATGGCTGGCGGGAGTATGTGGTATATGGCGGGCTTCCGCTTGTCCTGAATTTTAAAGCGCCGGAAGAAAAAATTACATTTTTAAAGGCTCTGTTCGAGGAAACTTATATTTCAGATATTGTAGGCAGACATAAAATCCGGAACCGTGCGGAATTGGAGGAACTGTTAAATATTCTTTCTTCTGCCATCGGTTCACTCACAAATCCGACAAAGCTGTCAGCGACGTTTAAGAGCATGAAGCAGAAGAATATCAGTTCTGGTACAATCAAAAATTACATTGATTATCTGTGTGATTCCTTCTTGATTGACAGTGCGATACGGTATGATATCAAAGGGAAAAAATATATTGATACACCCGTAAAATATTATTTTACGGATATGGGGCTTCGCAATGCACGGCTCAATTTCCGCCAGTTGGAAGAAACGCATGCCATGGAAAATGTTATTTTTAACGAATTAAAGCTTCGGGGATTCAATGTAGATGTGGGAGTTATTGAAATTAACAGCACCAATGAAAAGGGAAACCGTGTGCGCAAGCAGCTGGAAATTGATTTTGTCTGCAACAAAGGATCAAAGCGTTACTATATTCAGTCGGCGTATGCGATGCCTGATCAGGCCAAGATGGAGCAGGAGCAGCGTTCTTTGATGTTGACAGGGGATGCTTTCAAAAAAATCATTATTACGAAGGATTCGCCGGGGCCTTACTATAATAAGGACGGGGTTCTTGTTATGAATATCTTTGATTTTCTGCTTGATGAGAATATGCTCAATTATTGATATGATTAAAGGACCAAAAGGGTAATAACAGGAATACAGGAGGCTTGTGGAGCACCGGGCGAAAAAAAAATCATGGTACACAAAAACAACTGCTCCGGTTAATCGGAGCAGTTGTGTGAAATGCTGTATTATTTACAGATCTCCGTATCTGCGTTTATATTCAGCAAGTTTGGCATCCTGATCAGCAAGTCGGGCATCCCGGTCAGCAATCTCGGAATCCTTTTTGGAACAAGCTCTTTTGAGTGCATCGCGTTCATGGATAACCTCAAATAATTCATCGGTTGGAAGTTTCAGTACAGGTTCTGTCATGTTATACACCTCCTGACATAAATTTCTGTTACGGTAAGAAATGCGGAGCATGGACTTTTGCAAAAGCATTAAAATAAGTTTTTTGTCAGTTTCCGTTAAAAATCCCTCTGCAATTTCCTGATCTAAGATAAGTATAGTTTCCCGAAAAAAAGAAGTCAATTCTTCTTTGGATTTCTGAACCTTTTTTTCGAGGTTATGTTGTTTTTCCGGGGATTTTACTGACCGAAGCTTGCGGTCAGAAGGAATCTGACGGCGAAACCGGATGGGAAGAAATGGAATAAGCAGACACAGATGTTTTTCTCTGATTTCTTCAAGTGTATAGGACTGCACTTTTACGGTTGGAACACGGTATGCGTGTGTACTGCCATCCTGAAATTTAAGCTGGCAGTCTAAGTAATCAGGAATTTTCGTTGTTCCCTGTAAAAAGAGAACTGCTGATTTGGGAAATTCCAGAACCAACTGTGTGTTTTTGGTATCCGAACGAAAGGCTAAAGCAGCATGAAGATCGTATTCCAGCATGCGGATAGTAATCTGACCGTCATATGTAATTTCGCATTCAAAATGGTAAAGATCGGAGTTGTTTACCTGAAAGGTCAGATCTGCTTTAATGATGGAAATTTCTTTCGTATCGGAGCGTTCTACGGAGTATTCGGTAGAGAGTGGAACGATGGTGGAATCCTGCGGGTATTTTTTCCCGTAGACTTCATAGATGAGAGGAAACAGGAGCTTGGGAGAACTGTAAGTTGCTTTCTTAATGATTAGATCCCAAAGCTGTGTCTCCGTTGAAATTTCATCTGGTAATCCGTTGTTACGGATAATTTCTTCAATCTCTTTCGAGTGAAGCTGATAAGTATGGCGTGTATTTGCCATGTAATATCCTCCTATATAGTTGTGTTTTTGTTAGGGAAAATAAAAAGACCGTTGTTTTTACAATACTGAAAAAAGCAATACAAAAATACAAATGGGATGCATGTATCATAACATAAGACTGGTGTAGAGACAATGGTTGTTTTATAAATATCAAACAAAACAAACTTTCAAAATAGATTACAATAATAATTGAAAAAGGAATTTGATATATGAGAAGTGAAGTATACAATTTTCTGGTAAACAAGCATCCGGGGATTTGTTATCGGTATCATAAAGTACATGATGGGGCGGCAAGTATACAAAAAATAATTTCATGGATATATTTACTGTGGCTGAATTTAGCATACTATGTATTTTTCTGTCATTTTCTGGGGAAA
>ERZ773175.694-NODE-694-length-21103-cov-3.744679_pt1 | contig 21103 bp, 15 predicted proteins | sample MGYA00581004_ERZ773175 | MGnify/ENA primary metagenome ERZ773175 (study PRJEB29015, sample SAMEA2737834) | human gut metagenome | biome: human gut; feature: human-associated habitat; material: faeces | place: China | collected 2012 ...
GTGGAGTTCGTGCCTTTGACGGTCCCTTACGTCGTCGAAGGGAAAAAACGCAAGGGATTCTATTTCGACTTCGGCCGCTTCTACTGGAACAAGCCCGAGGGCTACACCTACAAACGCGACCGCACGTGGCAGTTCAACAACCTCAAACCCCGCACCTACAAATGATGCGCCTGCTCCGGCATACGCTCTGCCTGCTTACGCTGGCGACGCTCGCGGCCTGTTCCAAGGAGGAGCCGGGTTACAACCCGCCCGCCCTGGCCGACCGCACCGTCCTGCTCTATATGCCGGGCCAGAGTTTGTCCGCTTATTACAAAAACAACATCCAAGGTATCCACACGGCCGTGACCGACCGGGCGTTGGGCAACGGGCGCATGCTGGTATGCTGGCAGCCCGAAAAGCAGACATCGGCCGTGATGCTGGAAATCTATTACGACCGGAACAAGCGGCGCAGCGAGACGAAAACACTCAAAACCTACGACGATTTCAACGCGGGGTCCGCAGCTGACGTGCAACGGATCTTCGCCGATGCCGCAGAGCTGGCTCCGGCCCAAAACTACGGATTGATTATCGGCTGTCACGGCAAGGCGTGGATTCCCGCAAGCGGCGGCGTACTGCCCTATTCGCTGCGTTCAGCGGAACCGGACGACGACGTGTGGACAACGGCACCCGGCGCCAAAACGACCCGTTCGTTCGGTGACACGGGGTATGAACTGGACATCACAGAGCTGGCCTCAGCGATCGAAACGCAATCGTTCCGCTTCGACTACCTGATCTTCGACGACTGTTTCATGGCCAATATCGAGACGTTGTACGACCTGCGCCGTGCGGTGGATTATATCGTGGCGTCGCCCTGCGAGGTCATGGGCGACGGATTCCCCTACGACCGGATCGTCCCCCACCTGTTCGAAGGAAACGGAGTGCTCAGCAGCCTCGAAAAAGCCTGCTGGGAATTCTGGAACCTCTACGAAAACGATTGGCGGAGTACCATTGCATACGAGCAGTCCGGGTGCATTTCGCTGGCCGTCACGGCGCAGCTGGATGCGCTGGCGACGGAGATGCGCCGTATCAAAGATAAGAAGCAGTCGTTCGACATCGACGCGCTCCAATATTACAAGGGAAACGTCACGAAATTATTCTACGACCTGGAACACTACGTTACGCTGTGCTGCAACGACCCGGGTATAGTAAATGACTTCAAAGCCCGGATGGAACTGGCATTCCCGGTCTCCAGCCGGCACCATACGGCCTCTTTCTATTCGGCTTACGACCGTAGAAATCATTCCATAAACTATTATTCGGGCGTCTCGGTCAGCGAGCCCGAACCTTCGCCCAGATACGCCGCCAAAAACCGCCAGACAAACTGGTATCGGGATACGCATTAGCCCCCTCGGGCTTCCCGGTGCATCCCGTCACTCGGACGCATATTTCTTCGGGAGCACGCCGAACTGCTTCTGGAAGCATTTCGCAAAGACATCTATATACTTTAATGTACCAAACTAAAAATAGGATGTCCTATATGTAAAGATAAGAATTTTAAGTATTTATACAATAAAAGCAGCATGAATTTCATGCTGCTTTTCATATTATTTCGTTTTTATATTTTTGGAAATTATTGGACTGCTATAATAGCATATAATGTACTTGTTTTGTTACAACATTCCCCTAATTCATCTTTACAATGTCATATATCGCATTGTCATTAGTAGTTCCCGTTCCTTTCGGTATTACTTGTACTGGCTGACTCCATGTAGCTCCATCTATGGAAGTAGTTATGTAACCATTTTGGCCACCAACCACAAATAAACCGTTGGCATATGTTATTCCGAGCCAATTATAAGAGCCATCGGTAATTGGCACTTTAATCCATGTTTCACCGTTATCTGTTGAATAAGCACCGCTCTCAATATGGACTGAAACGAATCTGCCAGCCCCATATGTCATAGCATTGCACCCCACATGATTAGCGCACTTTACCCATGTTTCACCATCTGTAGATATATAAGTATTAGACATGCCAGATGCAATAAATCTACCATTTCCATATGCAATAGTAGATAAAGACCAAGTATAATCTGTAGCTATTTGCATATTTGTCCAATTCACACCATCAATAGATATTGCGCCATACCCGTTAGAACTGGACGTGATAAATTTGCCATCACCATACACAATAGCAAGCCAGTTTCCAACGTTACTTGTGCCTACCTGTTTAACAGTAGTCCATGTTTTACCATCGGTAGTGGTTGTAATCGTTCTCGATTTACCTACGGCAACAAATTTGCCATTACCAAATGCAATAGCATACCAAGAATTTGCTCCAACAGCTTTTCTTGTCCAATTTTCTCCATCTGTAGAATATGCAGTATAGCCGTCTATACCAACTACTACATATATGCCATTACCATATGCAATGCTTCTCCAAGTTTTTGAACCAACTACTGCCATAATTTCGTCGTTAATATTGATTGTTCTTAAATCTTCGGTCGACGGCGGAGTAGTCGGTTTTTCCGGCTTTTCGATAGGTGGTTCTACCGGCTCAAGTACCCCCCCCCGTCATTTTTTTCACAACATGCACACATCCATGCGCATACCGCAATGCAAATCATCTTTCTAATCATAACTGCGTTTTTTAAAGTTTGTATAAATCGACATTAAAAGTAGTCATTTCAGATGATATTGCAAAATCGGAATTTCAGCAATCATTTCGGTTGCACTGTCGTTTTTACAATCGTACCGCTTGCTCCGACAATAATTACATCCACAGCCTTTTTAGCCTTGGCTGCATTCTGTGCTCGATACCAAAGTGTCGTTACATTCATATCATTCTATGTTTTTTTGTTTGGTATATGTATATGCACATTGACAATTACAATATCAACATCCGGTATCTTAATCGTTTTTTGGCAATGGACAGGAATTGGCTGAATCTTTCTCCATCCGTCAAATCCCTCGTGTTATATCGGTATGCAAATTCATCACAATACAATTCCAAATGCTTTTTGCTGACCAAATGATAAACGCCTATTATGCCACGTTTCAGTTGGCTCCAAAAGCCTTCAATCGAATTTGTATGATACCCGCCTTTGACATATTCTCCTCTATGGTGGTCTACTACTTTATGCACATAGGTTTCCGACAGGCCTTTGTAACCATACCAGCCATCGGTAACAACCGTAGTTCCTTTCGGCACAAGTGAATTTATCACACCATGCAATATCCATTTGCTGGCTTTCGGAATCGGCTCTACATAGACTTTTCCATCGGATAACAGTCCCATTACAGGCGCTTTCAATTTAAGACTGCGACCTCTTGTGTTCTTCAATCGTTTGCCTGCGTTCCGATTCTTGTTCTTACCGCCGATATATGTTTCATCGACCTGCGTAATATCTCCGAAGTCAATATCCGCACTATATCTGATGTTATAACGTATTCGGCTTAGCATAAACCAAGCAGTCTTTTGCGTAACTGCAATATCTTTATGCAATTGTGTACTGCTTATGCCTTTCTTATGAGCCAAGAATACGTATATCGCTATAAACCATTTCTGCAAAGGAATATGCGAACTCTCGAACATGGTTCCTACCGTTACGGTAAACCGTTCCCGAAAATCCTTGCATTTATATAGTCCTCGGAATACACCGCCATTGGTCAGTTTGTAATGTTCTTCCGACTTACTGCCACAATGAGGACAAACCGGGACTCCATGCCATCTGATATTTTCCAAGAAAAGCCTACAATCCTCCTCGGATTGCAAGTTTCTCAGTAAATCTATCAGTGACTTTATCATTGTGGCATTTGGTAAATCGAATCCAATTTCGGTTTGGATTAAATGAATCCTAATGAATTTGGATTATGTTCGAATACATGAGAACATCTATTATATGTAGATATATTACTACACCCGACCCCGATTTTGCACTATTTTGGGAAAAATTTTCAAAGAAAATGAAAAAAGCCAACCATTATGGTTGACTTTGAATGACTTGTATTTTGTCTTGAATATGGATTTTCAAAGAAAAATCCTATATTTGCAGATAAGACATCCTATTTTCAGGTTGGTACATTAAAGTATATAGATGTCTTTCTCACACATCGATCCAAAACAGACAGGGTTGTAACTTTTTAAGCTACAACCCTGTTCGAATACGGAACAATATGCGGTGCAGATGCGCCGCGGTCATCGGAAACTATTCATACTGGCCGGATTTCAGCCGCTCGACCTCCTCGCGGGCCAGGAACCGCCAGGCTCCGCGTTTGAGGTTCTTCTTCGTCAGGCCCGCGTAGTAAACACGGTCGAGTTTGGTCACGGTGTAACCCAGGAACTCGAAAATGCGCCGCACGATGCGGTTGCGACCCGAGTGAATCTCGATGCCCACCTCCTGCTTGTTCTCTTTGACGTAGGAGATCTCGTCGGCGAAAATCTCGCCGTCCTCGAGCGTGATGCCCTCGGCGATACGATCCATGTCGGCGCGCGTCAGGGGCTTGTCGAGCGTCACCTGATAAATCTTCTTCTTCTGGTACGAAGGGTGTGTGAGCTGCTTCGTGAGGTCGCCGTCGTTGGTGAACAGCAACAGTCCGAGGCTGTTCTTGTCCAGACGCCCCACAGGGTAGATACGCTCCGTGCAGGCTCCCTGCACCAGTTCCATCACCGTCTTTCCGGCGTGCGGATCGTCCAGCGAGGTGACATAACCCTTAGGCTTGTTCAGCACCAGGTAGACCTTCTTCTCGCCCTGCACGCGGCTGTCGTTGAACTTCACCTCGTCGGTGGGCATCACCTTGGTTCCCAGCACCGTCACGACCTGTCCGTTGACCGATACGAGTCCCGCCGTGATGAAATCGTCGGCCTCACGGCGCGAACAGATGCCCGACTGGGCGAGGAAACGGTTCAGGCGGATTTCGCCCGTTTGCTTCGCCGGATCGTATTTCGGATACGAAGCCGGTTTGTCGTCCTGCTTGCGGAATCCGCCGGGCTTATAAGGTTTGTCGCTGAATTTGCGGTCGGAAAATTTCTTGTCGCCGAATTTCTTATCCCCGAACTTCTTGGGGCCGAATTTTTTCTCGCCATAAGCGGGTTTGTCGCCGTAACGCAGCTTCTCGCCGAACGGACGGCGCGGACGGTCACCCTCCTCGCGGCGGGGACGGTCGCTGTTATCGTAACGGGGCTTGTCGCCGAACGTGCGGGGTTTGTCACCGAATGTACGATGGGGTTTGTCGCCGTCGAATGCGCGGCGCGGACGGTCGCTGTCATCGAAACTGCGGCGGGGACGATCGCCCTCTTCACGGCGGGGACGTTCGAAAATCGGACGGTTGTCGGCCGTGAAATGAGGGTTGTACGAAGCCCGGCGTTCGGGCTGGTGGTCATGGGACGGCTGCTCCGAATCGGCAGCATCTCGCTGCAAACGCGGGCGACGCTCGACACGCTCCGCCGTAGCAACTACGGTGCGCTTGCGCTTGTCGCGTCCGAAGCGTTCGAGCACCGGGGTCGAGTCGTTTTTGGGATCTTTCATCGTTTCTGTTCTACTAAATAAAGTGTCGGAGGCAAAGATAGTGCAAGTTTCGGGGATAACAACACATTACGTGCCCGAATTAAAGATAAAAGAGAAGCCGGACTGCAAATTTGCCACTTTTACCTTATCTTTGCATCCGTTATGACCATGAACCGCGAAATACTGCGCATCGCGCTCCCGAATATCGTTTCGAACATCACCGTACCCCTCATGGGCATCGTTTCGACGGCCATCGCCGGCCATTGGGGCGCCGATTCCGCGGCCACGATCGGCGCGCTGGCCATCGGGGTGTCGATCTTCAACTTCATCTACTGGAACTGCTCGTTCGTCCGCATGGGCACCAGCGGCCTCACGGCACAGGCTTTCGGCGCCGGCAACTTCCGCGAATGTACCAACATGCTGGTCCGCGCACTGTCGGTGTCGGCCGTGATGGGCGTGCTGATGATTCTGCTGCAATACCCTCTGGGTGAACTGGCGCTGTGGGCTATGAACGGCAGCCAGATGACCCGCGATTATTTTTATGCCCGCATCTGGGCCGTACCGGCGGGCATCATCCTCTTCGGCTTCAACGGCTGGTTTACGGGGATGCAGAACGCCGTCTTCCCGATGCTGACGGCTATCACGGTCAACGTCGTGCACATTCTTTGCAGTTTGTGGTTCGCATTCGGGATGGACATGGGCATCGTGGGCATCGCCTATGCCTCGGTGATCGCCCAATGGACGGGCGTGGGGCTCTCAGCGCTGCTGCTCATGGCCAAATACCGGCCGCTGCTCACCGCCGTCGACTGGTCCGAAGTGCTGGACTTCAAACCCCTGAAGACTTTCTTCATCATCAACCGCGACATCATCCTCCGCACGTTCTGCATCGTGGCCGTCTATACGTTCTTCACCGGAGCCTCGGCCCGGATGGGCGATCCCGCACTGCTGGCCGTGAACACCCTGCTGCTGCAACTGTTCACGCTCTTTTCCTACATGAACGACGGCTTCGCCTACGCCGCCGAAGCACTCACGGGCCGGTTCATCGGCGCCCGCGACGGCATGTCGCTGCGTGACTGCCTGCGAAAATGCATCTTCTGGGGAACGATGGTGTCGGTGGTCTTCGTGGGCATCTACCTCGTCTGGTGGCGCGACCTGGTGGGCGTGTTCATCGACTCCTCAGCCCCCAACGCCGGGCCGATCGAAGAGCTGGCAGGGCGTTACATCGTCTGGATCATCCTCATCCCCATCGCTTCGGCCATGCCCTTCATCATGGACGGCATCATGGTCGGAGCCACCGAGACGCGCGTCATGCGCGACTCGATGTTCTGGTCCACGGCGGCCTATTTCGCCATCTACTACGCCTGCTACCCGCTGATCGGCAACAATGCCCTCTGGCTGGCCTTCACGCTCTACATGTTCCTGCGGGGAGTGATCCAGTACTTCATGACCCGCCGTCTGAAGAGCATCCTCGAAAAGGTCGCCGCCTGAATGGTCCGGAAATCCCCGCAGCAATCGACACAGTATAAACCGACTCTGCCGGAGCCCAAAGGCCCCGGCAGAGCAGAATCATCAGTATCGCCGAACGTGCATGGCGCCGTTACAGCGTCACCCCGGTCTTGAAGATGGCGATCTCCTTGAAACCGGTCTTTTCGTGCTTGAGGTGTTCGCCGCCGGCCGTGGCCATCACCTTGTCGATGAAGCGGTCCAGCACCGCCTGCGGCTCCTCGTCCTCGACCAGCGTTCCGGCGTTGAAATCGATCCAGTTGGCTTTGAATTCCGAGAGCTGGGTGTTGGTCGAAATCTTCATCGTCGGCACGAAAGCCCCGAACGGCGTACCGCGGCCCGTGGTGAAGAGCACCATCTGACAGCCCGACAGGGCCAGCGCCGAGGCGGCCACGAGATCGTTGCCCGGAGCCTGCAACAGATTGAGGCCCTGCCTGGTAATGGGCTGCGCATAGTTCAGCACATCGACGACGGGCTGTGCCCCGCCCTTCTGCACACAACCCAAAGATTTCTCCTCGAGCGTCGTGATGCCGCCTTTCTTATTGCCCGGCGAGGGATTCTCGTAGATCGGCTGGTCGAACTTGCGGAAATAGTGCTTGAAATCGTTGATCAGGCAGACCGTCTCGTCGAAGATCCGGCGGTCCGCGGCGCGGTCCATCAGAATCGTCTCGGCACCGAACATCTCGGGAACCTCCGTCAGCACCGTGGTCCCGCCCTGCGCGACCAGCCAGTCGGAAAACAGCCCCACCAGCGGATTGGCCGTGATGCCCGAGAAACCGTCCGAGCCACCGCACTTCAGCCCCACTTTGAGGTAAGAAAGCGGAAGCGGCCGGCGTTTATCGCTTTTCGTTTTTTCGACCAGCCCGCGGCAGATTTCGAACCCTGCCTCAATCTCGTCCTCGACCTCCTGCGCGATCAGGAATTTCACACGCTCGTCATCCCACGTGCCGATCACCTCTTTCAGGGCCGACACCTGATTATTCTCGCACCCGAGGCCCAGCACCAGCACGGCGCCTGCATTGGGATGCTTCACCAGCGCCGCCAGCGCTTTCTGCGTATTGGCGTGGTCGTCGCCCAGCTGCGAACAGCCGTAATTGTGGGTATAGACCCGCACGTCGTCGAGGTGCGAACAGTCGCACTCGCGCTTCACGCGCTCGACGATGGCCTGCGCTTGTCCGTTGACGCACCCCACCGAGGGCACGATCCACAACTCGTTGCGAATGCCCATCGTATCGTTCTTGCGCAGGTAACCCATGACCTTCACGTCGCGCCGAGGATACGTCACGTCGTAGACCTTCGGGGCATAGGTGTATTCGAGGTCGTCGCGGAGGTTGGTCTTCAGGTTGTGGGAGTGAATCCACCCACCCTGCGGGACCTCCTCCGTGGCATGACCGATCGGATAGCCGTATTTCACGACGTTCTCGCCCGCGGCGATGTCGCACAGGGCGAACTTGTGCCCCCGGGCGATGTCGTCCCGGAGCGTCACGACGGCACCGTCGACATCGACCGTCTCGCCCTTGTGCAGGTCATCGGCCAGCGCGACGGCGACATTGTCCGCGGCATTGATTTTTAGAAGTCGTTTCATAATCATCGTGTGCTGAAAAGGGCAGGAACGGCCTCCGAAAAGACGCCGCACCCTGCCCTCCAAAGGTAAATTAATTCTTCAGAAACTTCGCCAAGGCGCCCTCCATGCCCAACGCCTCGATGTCGCGGACATAGCCCGCAACAGCCGGGATGAAGCCCGGAACTTCCGAGAAATCGACGGTGAAGATACCGCTCTCTTTCACGATTTTCGTGATCGTGGCGTCGATGTCGGCCGAATCCCAGTTCGCACGGATATACTCCACGAACTCCTTCGTATCGTCGGGCTCGAAGCCGCTCTTGGGGCTGTAAAGGGTCATCAGCGCCGCAAAGGTGAAGCACTCGTGCTCGGCGATGCGCTGCGCTTTGAACCAATTATCGCGGACGGTCGGATAGTTGCGCGCCTCCCACTTCGACAGCGAATTGAGCGAGATGGACCGGAGCATGTGTTTGATAAAGGGGTTGTAGAAACGCTCCAGAATCCCGGCGGCGAACTTCTTCAACTCGGTCTGGTCCTCCTCGATCATCGGAATCACCTCCTCGGCGACCATGTCGTTGACAAACTTTTCAATCGCGGGGGTGTCGAAAGCGTCCATCACCGTCTCGCAGCCCATTTGCAGGGCAATGGGCACCATGCCCGTGTGCGAACCGTTCAGGATGCGGACCTTTTTGTCGCGGAACTGTTTGATCGACGGCATGAAGATCACATGCAGCCCCGCCTTGTCCAGCGGCAGCTCCTTCATCACCTCCTTGTAGCCCGGACCGCCGATAGCCCACAAGTGGTACAATTCGGCCTTCACCACAAGGTTGTCGTCATAGCCGATCTCCTCTTTGATCTCGTCGATCTGCTCGCGCGGGAATCCCGGCACGATGCGGTCCACGAGCGTGTCGCAGAAATGACAGTTCTTTTCGACCCAGTCGATGAACTCCTGCCCCAGCTTGTGATACTCGGCATGTTTGATGACGTATTCGTGAAGCGTCGAACCATTCTTCTCGATCAGTTCGCAGCAGATAATGCACAAACCTTTGGTAGGATCACCGCCAAAATGTTTAAAACGCTTGTAGAGCAGCGCCGTCATCTTTGCAGGATACGATTTCGGAGGTTGGGCCGTCAGGTCGTCGCCCTCCTCATAGCGGATGCCCGCCTCGGTGGTGTTCGAAATGGTGATTTTCAACTCCGGAGAGAGGAAATAACGCTCGTAGGTCGCATAGTCCACATAGGGATTGAACGAGTCCATGATGCTCTTCACCAGCCGCACGTCCTTCTTGGGCTACTTGTTCTCGATGCCCGCCAGGTAGACGTGGTACATATTGTCCTGCTTGTGCATCAGGTCGATCATCCCCAGCACCTTGTGCTCCGGATCGATAATCGGCTGGCACACAGCCACTCCGGCATCCATGACGCCTTTCTCGTTGGCGATGTCGATCTGCCAGTCCACGAAGGCCCTCAGGAAGTTGCCTTCGCCGAACTGCAGGATGCGGACGGGGTGGCCGACCTTTTCGACGGTCGACTTATTCAGTTGCTTAATCATTGCATGTCAGGTTTTTAAATTACTCCAATACAATAGGCTTGTATTTCGGAACCAGCGCCTTCATCACGATCCAGCCGATGAGGTAAGCCACGGCGCAGATGCAGAAGACAACGAAATATCCGGCCGGTTTTCCCTCGAAGCCCATGTAAGCCATGTTGGTCTCCTCGGCATGCACGAACAGCCATCCGGCGAACCACTGCAGGATCATCGAACCGACACCTCCGGCCATGCCGCCGATACCGGTCACGGTAGCGATCGCCGACTTGGGGAACATGTCGCCCACGGTCGAGAAGATATTGGCCGACCACGACTGGTGCGCCGCGCCGCCCAGACCGATCAGGATAATCGGGAACCACGGCGAGATCGTACCCATGGGCTGCGCCAGCAGCACGAGCAGCGGAATGAACGCGAAGATCAGCATGGCGCGCATGCGTGCCGCATAGGGATTCAGCCCCGTCTTGTTAATGATGATCGTCGGAAGCTTGCCGCCGTAGATCGAGAGCATCGTGATGGCATAGAGCGTGAAGATCAGCGCCACGCCCAGCCCCTCGGACATTTTGATTCCGAACTGCGAATTGAGGTACGAAGGGGTCCAGAAAAGGAAGAACCACCACACGCCGTCGGTCATGAACTTACCGAAGGCGAAAGCCCAGGTCTGCTTGAACGAGAGTGTCTTCCAGAACGACATCTTCGGGCAATCCTCCTCTTTCTGCTCCTTGGCGACGGCTCCATTGATAAGTTCGTGCTTGTCCTGCTCGATGTACTCCAGCTCGGCGGCGTTCACCTTCGGGTGATCCGACGGCTTCTTGTACATGAAGACCCAGAAACCCATCCAGACAAAGCCCAGGGCGCCGATCACGATGAAGGCCATCTCCCAGCCCCAGGCCTTCGCCAGCAGCGGAATGGTCAGCGGGGCGAACAGCGCACCGATCGAAGCGCCGGCGTTGAAGATCGAGGTGGCATAGGCGCGGTCCTTCTTGGGGAAGTACTCGGCGGTCACCTTGATGGCTGCGGGGAAGTTGCCCGCCTCACCGAGGGCGAGGATGCAACGTGCGGCGATGAAGAAATACATGCTGACCATGGCGATAGTCGCGGCCATGGCCGAGCCGGCCTCGACGGCGCGCAGCGCGGCGGCATTGGGAAGTCCCACCCATGCCTCGGTGGCCACGCCGCAGAGGGCGTGCATGCAGGCACCCACCGACCAGACGCCGATGGCCCACAGATAACCTTTCTTGGTCCCCATCCAGTCGATGAAACGGCCTGCGAAGAGCATGCAGACGGCGTAGACGATCGAGAAGATCGAGGTGATAAGTCCGTAATGGTACTCGTTCCAATGGAACTCGGGTTTGATAAATTCGTCCCACGTCAGCGAGAGCACCTGACGGTCGAGGTAATTAACGGTCGTTGCGAAGAAGAGCATCGCACAGATGACCCAGCGGTACTGCGTCATCTTCCCAGCGAGAGTCGATTTGTTGTTTGTCATTATGGGGTTTAATTAAGTAGTGTTCAGGAATTGGTGAGCCGCATGAACGGCGTCCGGCAACGGATCGGGGCCGCCGCCGGACGACCGAACTTACGGAATATCGGCATCTAACGCACCTTGGCGATCACGTCCAGTGCAAAACGGCATTTTTCGGAGATGGCCTTCCAGTCTTTCGCGGCTATCACCTCCTTGGGGAAGAGCTGCGAGCCCATGCCCACGCAGAAAACACCGGCTTTGAACCATGCCGTGAGGTTTTCCTCGGTGGGCTCCACAGCTCCGGTGGCCATGATGTTCGACCACGGCAGCGGCGCTTTGACGTTTTTGACGAACGACGGGCCGCCCACGTTGCCCGCGGGGAACACCTTCGTCAGATCGCAGCCCAACTCCTGTGCGAAACCGATCTCGGTGACCGATCCGCAGCCGGGGGTGTAGGGAACCAGATGACGGTTGCAGACCTTGGCGACCTCGGCGTTCAGGTAGGGACCCACGACGAAATTGGCGCCGTACTGGATGTAAAGGGCCGCGGTCGGGGCATCGACGATCGTACCGACGCCCAGCACCATTTCGGGGCACTCTTTGGCGGCGAACTTAATGACCTCGACAAAGACCTCCGAAGCGAAATCGCCGCGGTTGGTGAATTCGAAAGCGCGCACGCCGCCTTCGTAGCAGGCTTTCACGACCTGCTTGGCGATCTCGGCGTCAGCGTGATAGAAAACGGGAACCATGCCGGTAGCCTGGATTGCAGACATTACCTGCATCTTATTGAAGCGAGCCATAATTTTTAATTCTTAATTTTTCATTTTTAATTACCGCTGCACCCGGCCGCTGGCATTACCTCCGGCCAACGATTCCACCTCCTCGGCCGATACGAGGTTGAAATCGCCGTTGATCGTATGCTTCAGGGCCGATGCGGCAACCGCGAACTCGAGGGCCTCGCCCTGCGTCGGCTTGGTCAGCAGGCCGTGGATCACGCCGCCCGAGAACGAGTCGCCGCCGCCTACGCGGTCGATGATCGGATCGATGTCGTAACGCTTCGACTCGTAGAACTCCTTGCCGTTGTAGATCATGGCTTTCCAGCCGTTGTGCGTCGCCGAGAACGACTCGCGCAGCGTCGAGATCACGTATTTGAATCCGAACGTCTCGGCCATCTGGCGGAAAATGCCCTTGTAGCCTTCGGCATTGGTTTCGCCACCCTCGACATCGGCGTCGGGCTTAAACCCGAGGCACAGCTCGGCGTCCTCCTCGTTGCCGATGCAGACATCAACATACTGCATCAGGGGCTTCATGATCGACTGCGCCTTCTCCTTGGTCCAGAGCTTCTTGCGGAAGTTCAGGTCCACCGACACCGTCACGCCGTGACGTTTGGCGGCCTCGCAGGCCAGCTTCGTCAGCTCGGCGGCCTTGTCCGAAATCGCGGGGGTGATGCCCGACCAGTGGAACCAGTCGGCGCCCTCCATAATGGCGTCGAAGTCGAAATCCTGCGGATCGGCCTCGGCGATCGACGAATGCGCGCGATCGTAGATCACCTTCGAAGGACGCATCGAAGCACCCGTTTCGAGGTAATAGATGCCCACGCGATCACCGCCGCGGGCTATGAAATCGGTCTTCACGCCATACTTGCGCAGCGCGTTCACCGCCGACTGGCCGATCTCATGTTTCGGGAGCTTCGAGACGAAATAGGCATCGTGGCCATAGTTGGCGCACGAAACGGCTACGTTGGCCTCGCCGCCGCCGTAGACGACGTCGAACGAATCGGACTGAACGAAACGCGTATTGCCGGGCGTCGAAAGACGCAGCATGATTTCACCTAATGTTACGATTTTCATGGTTCTATTGCGTGTTAAAATTTGAAGAAATTCTTAGCGTTCTTGTAGCAGATGCCCTCGATGATCTCCTTTCCGATGAAGTCGATCTCCGAGGCGGGCAGCAGGCCGTTCTCGATATCGTTGCCCACGAGGTTGCACAGCGTGCGGCGGAAATACTCGTGACGCGGATACGAGAGGAACGACCGCGAGTCGGTCAGCATGCCGACGAAACGGCTCAGCAGGCCCAGCGTCGAGAGAGCGTTCATCTGCTTCTCCATGCCGTCCTTCTGGTCGAGGAACCACCATCCCGATCCGAACTGGATCTTCCCGGCGCCGTAGCGTCCGTCCTGGAAATTGCCGATCATCGTGGCAACGAGCTCGTTGTCGCGGGGATTGAGGTTGTAGATAATGGTCTTGGTGAGTTTGTCGTCGCGGTCGAGCAGGTCGAAGAATTTCGCCATCGACTTGCCGACCGTGAAGTCGCCGATCGAGTCGAAGCCCGTATCGGCGCCCAACTGCCTGAACATGCGGCTGTTGTTATTGCGGATGGTGCCGTAGTGGAACTGCTGCGTCCAGCCCGTCTCCCAGTCCATGACGGCGAATTCGACCATCATGGCGGTCTTGTATTTGAGCACCTCGGCATGGGTCAACGCCTGCCCGCCGTATACCTTATTAAAGATGGCGTCGATCTCATGCTGGGTGTAATCCTCGGCGTAGAACTCCTCGATGCCGTGGTCCGAGAGTCGGCAGCCCACCGACTCGAAGAACTTGTGACGCACGCGCAGGGCCTCGATCTCGTCGGCGAATTTCGAGATCGCGACGCCCGAAACCTCCGAAAGACGGTCGATGTAGGCCCGGAAATCGGCCGGAGACTCCACGGCCATCGCCTTGTCGGGGCGCCACGTGGGGAGCATCTTGGTTGCAAAACCGTCCTCACGGACTTTGATGTGGTGCTCGAGCGAGTCGATCGGATCGTCCGTCGTGCAGACCGCTTCGACGTTATAGTGCTGCATCAGGCCGCGGGCGTGGAACTCGGGCTTCTGCAGCAAGGCGGTGCAATGGTCGTAAATCTCGCGGGCCGTCGAAGGATTCAGCAGTTTCGTCACGCCGAAAGCGGTCTTCAGTTCGAGGTGCGTCCAATGATAGAGCGGATTGCGCATCGTATAGGGCACCGTCTCGGCCCATTTCTCGAACTTCTCCCAATCGGTCGTATCCTTGCCTGTGCAGTACTTCTCATCGACGCCGTTGGTACGCATGGCGCGCCATTTATAATGGTCGCCTTCGAGCCAGATTTTCGACAGGTTGTCGAAGCGGTGGTTCTCGGCAACATATCCGGGAATCAGGTGGCAATGGTAGTCGATGATCGGCATCTTGGCCGCATGGTCGTGGTACAGCCGCTCGGCCGTGGGGGTCTGCAACAGGAAGTTGTCGTCGTTAAACTGTTTCATATTCTATCGGTTTCGTTTTTAAATTGTTAGTTTCGGGCGAGGCTCCGCGAAGCGCTCTTTTTCACAACGTAAAATTACGAACTTTCCGCTACTCCCGATACGAAAAATTGCCAAATAAAGTAGATTATTTGCCAATTTGGTTGACCAATGTACGGAAAAATCGTAAATTTGCCTAAAATACAACAAAAAATCTTTAAACATACCGTATGAAAAACATGATTCTTGGGATTGCAGCCGCCCTGTCGGCCGCCTGCACCCCTGCCCTGAAGGTCGATGTCGCCAACACGACCCAGATCGAACGCGATGACGAGACCGTCGAAATCGCCTGGTCCGAAGTGGCTGCGCTCGAGGGCGCAACCCCGGAAAACATCGTCGTCCTGAACGACGACAACGAGCAAATCCCGTCGCAGGTGCTTTTCCGCGGCACCCCAGGCGTTGATCTTCCAGACCGACGCCGACCCGATGGAGACCAAACGCTTTAAAATCGTCACGGGCGTGCGCCAGAACTACCCTGCCGAGGCGTTCGGCCGCGCGGTTCCCGAACGTTACGACGACTATGCGTGGGAGAACAACAAGGTGGCCTACCGCCTCTACGGCCCGGCGCTGGAGACCTCGCCCGAAAAGCTCATCACCCCGGGCATCGACGTATGGGTGAAGTGCACCGAAAAGCTGGTGATCGACGAGTGGTACGCCCGCGGCAAATACCACCACAATTTCGGCGACGGCATGGACTGCTACAAGGTGGGCGTGACGCTCGGTTCGGGGGCTTCGCTGCCGTTCGTGGGCGGTAAGTTCTGGATGATGGGACACAACTACGCCACGGCCCGGACGCTGGACAACGGTCCGATCCGTACCACCGTCGAACTGACCTACGCGCCGTTCGACGTCGACGGCACTCCCGTATCGCTCACCAAGACCATCTCGCTCGACGCCAATCAGCGTTTCAACCGCATGGATAACGTCTACGAGGGCGCTTTCGCCGAGATGCCGATCGCCGCGGGCTTCGTGCGCCACGATGTGAAACGCGTGATGACGGGCGACGACTGGATGGCAATGGTCGAGGCCGTTTCGGACTCGAAAGCCCCCGTGCGTGACGGCGACATCTACCTGGGCGTGATCCTGCCCGGCGCCGAGATGCTGGCCGACACACTGGGCCACGCCGTGGCCGTGAAGAACGTGAAGCCAGGCCAAACGCTGACCTACTACGCCGGTTCGGGCTGGAGCCAGGGCGGCGTGGAGGACATGGGCGAATGGGTCGAGGAGATCGGCACAGCGCAGGCCGCCGCCGTGACGCCGCTCCGGGTGACGGTCCGCAAATAAGTTGAAAATTATCATGAAAAGTCCGGTCATCAGACCGGACTTTTTCGGTGCCGTAACGGCACTTTTATAAGCCGGAAAGTTTTACCGAAGCACACGCACGATTCGGGGTTGAACCTATCCGACTTTTTTGTACCTTTGTAAGAAATCAACGCGTCACCTCGAAAAACCATGAACAACCAAAAAATCGTCACTTTCGGAGAGATCATGCTGCGGCTCACGCCGCCCGATTACCTGCGTTTCAATCAAACGAACCTGTTCCGCGCCAGCTACGGCGGCAGCGAAGCCAACGTAGCCGTTTCGCTGGCCAATTTCGGGCTCCGCAGCGAGTTCATAACCCGACTGCCCGAAAACCGCGTGGCCGACGCCTGCCTCGACGACCTGCATCGCTACGGCGTCGGCACCCGGGGCATCCTCCGCGGCGGCAAGCGGTTGGGGCTTTATTATATGGAGGAGGCCGCAGCCATGCGCACCTCCCATGTGGTCTACGACCGCGCCGACTCGGCCTTCGACACCCTCCAACCGGGGATGATCGACTGGCGCACGCTTTTCAACGACGCATCGTGGTTCCATTGGTCGGGCATCTCGGCCGCGGTGAGCGCCGACACGGCCGCCGTATGCGCCGAAGCGATCGCCGTGGCGCGAGAGATGGGGCTGACCGTCTCGTGCGACATCAACTACCGCAAAAACCTCTGGAAATACGGCAAAGAACCGCAGGAGGTGCTGCCGCCGCTGATGGAACAGTGCGACATCTTCTTCGGTACGGACGACGAATACGAAAAGGTCCTCGGCATGCACCTGCCAAAGTTCGAGGCCCGCGACGCCTCCTATCAGCCCGACACGGCCGGTTACGAACGTACTTCGGCCGAGGTTGCGGCGCGCTTTCCCCGCTGCCGGGGCATCGTCTTCGGACTCCGCAGCGTCCTGAGCGCCAACCACCACCTGATCTCCGGAACGCTCTACACCGGAGGCCGGCTGCTCTCCACGCGGGTTTACGACATCGACAACGTGGTGGATTGCGTCGGCGTGGGCGACGCCTTCGTGGGCGGACTGATCTACGGGATGGCCGAGCACGCCGGGGACATGCAGTTCGCACTCGACTTCGGCACTGCGGCCTGCGCGCTGAAAAACACCGTGCCGGGCGACTACAACCAGTTCACGGCCGAGGAGGTCGCCCAGTTGGCCCGCGGCTCCGTTTCGGGCCGCATAGCCAGATAGCCCCCGCCCGCCTAAGAGGCGGGTTTTAGGGGGCGACGGATCGTTCGTACGCTGACAACCCAACCTGCGCCCCGCAAGCACGGAAATTTACACGAAAAAGCCCGACTTATAAAAGTCGGGCTTTTCTGTTTTAACCGGGCGGAGCACAGCATGGGCCGAAAGCTCCATACCTTGCCGTTGCCCCCTAAAGCCGGCCTCTTAGGCCGGTTATTCGCCTTTGGCCTTCTTGTAGAGGTCGTTGTAGGTGTTGTACTTCTCCATGATGCCGGGTTCGTCGCGCAGACGGAAACACAGCGACTTGAGGAACTCCAACGTGTCGATGTCGTCGGTCTTGATCTGGTGAGCCTTCTCGAACCAGGGCACGGCAGCCATATAGACATCGTTGACACCCTTCAGGTCGGCATCGTAGGCGGCCTGGCTGCTGTACTGCTTCTCGTTCATCTCCTTGTTCAGCGCATCGCCCTTGATCGTGTAGAACACACCCAGGTAATAGTTGCCTTCGAACATGTCGGGCTTCAGCTCCACGACCTTCTTGAACGAGTCGATGCTCTGGTCGTAATCCTTCAGCGCGTAGAAGATACGTCCGCGGCCGAACCACAGGTCGACGTTCTCCGGATTGTCCTGAATGGCCTTGTCGATCAGCGCCACGAGGTCGGCGGGATTGCCCACGCCCTCCTCCGAGGTGTAGAGCTGCATCAGGCCGTCGAGGATACGCTCGTTCTTCGGGAACTTCTCGATACCCGTCAGCAGAGCCTCCTTGGCCTTGATCACGTTGGCTTTGTCGGCCTCCTTCTGGCCGTAAAGGCAGTGGAAGAGGTAGTAGTAGATGTTACCCTCCTCGTCGGCATAGCCCTTCTCGATGGCCTTGGTCAGCAGCTTGGCGCCCTTGACGAACGATTTGGGATTGTTGGCGCCGTCGACCGTCAGCAGGTAGCCCGCATAGTAGAGCAGCGCGGGATCGGCCTCGCCGTAAGCGGGGCTCGACTGGGCCTTGTAGGCCGTTTCGTAGGCCTTGGCAGCCTCGACGTAGTTGCCCGTGTCGATACCGGTGTTACCGACCTGCGAGCAGAAATCGCTGACCTGCTTCAGCCCCTCCTTGACCTTGTCGGCCGTCTTGGGGTCCAGCTCGTAAGCCTTGTTGTAAGCCTCGATGGCCTTCTCGGGAGCGTCCTCCATCACCCACTTCGTCTGCTTCCACGTGACAACCTTGTTGTCCTTGACATAGGCGGTGAAATAGTTGTACACCCATGCATCGTACTCCACGCCGTTGAGCGTCTCCTTGGACGCCGACTTGGGCTCGCCGACAGCCAGTTTCAGCATCGCGGCGTCCATGTTGACGAAGAGGCTCTTCGTAGGCTCGATGGCCACCTCGTAGAAGGCCTTACCGCGGTTGATCCACGTTGCGGCCTTGACAGCCTTCTTCTCGTTGGCGATGTCGGCATCGCTCTTTTCGATCTTGGCGAGAAGCGCTTCCTTGTTCACTTTCTGGGCCTGCACGGCGGGAACTGCTACGAGCAGCGCCGCGAGAGCCGTCAAAATCGTTTTCTTCATAGTAAACTGAAATTTTAAAGTTTTTTGATGTTTTCAATTATTCTTCCGCAGAGGGAGCATCGGTCGCGGGCGTCTCGGCCCCGTTCTCAGCGCCTTCCGCAGACTGCACTTCCTCCTCGTCCCCGGCTGCCGGCACGGCCATCACCGAAGCAATGGCATCGCCTTCGCGGAGGTTGATGATACGCACGCCCTGCGTAGCGCGGCCCGCGAGGCGGATCTGCTCGACGGCGGTGCGTATGGTGAGTCCCGAACGGTTGATAATCATCAGGTCGTTCTCGTCGGTAACGGCCTGTATCGAAATTAGTTTGCCTGTCTTTTCCGTAATGTTGATGGTCTTCACGCCCTTTCCGCCGCGGTTGGTGATGCGGTACTCGTCCAGATCGGTACGCTTTCCGTAACCGTTCTCGCTCAGCACCAGCACGTCCTGCTTCGAATCGGGTTCCACACAGATCATGCCGATCACCTCGTCCGACTCCTCGATCGAGATACCGCGCACACCCGCGCCGACACGTCCGATCGGACGCACCGTCGACTCGTTGAAGCGGATGGCCTTGCCCTCCTTGGCCGCGATCATCACCTCGGCATTGCCGCTGGTGAGCTTGGCCTCGATCAGTTGGTCGCCCTCACGGATGACGATGGCATTGACACCATTCTGGCGCGGACGCGAATAAGCCTCGAGTTTGGTCTTCTTGATCGTGCCGTCCTTCGTACACATGATGATGAAGTTGTTGTTCACATACTCCGCATCGGCCAGGCTCTTGACATTGATATAGGCGCGGACTTTGTCGTCCGGCTCGATCTGGATGACGTTCTGGATGGCACGTCCCTTCGACGAGCGCGCTCCCTCGGGAATCTCGTAGACCTTGAGCCAGAAGCAGCGGCCCTTCTCCGTGAAGAACAGCATCGTATTGTGCATCGAAGCCACGTAGATATGCTCGATGAAATCCTCGTCGCGCGTGGCGCTGCCCTTGGCCCCCACGCCGCCGCGGTTCTGCGTGCGGTATTCGGCCAGCGGCGTGCGCTTGATGTAGCCCATGTGCGAGATGGTGATGACCATGTCGTCGTCGGCATAGAAATCCTCGGGGTTGAACTCCTCCGAAGCGTAGATGATCTCCGAGCGGCGCTCGTCGCCGTATTTTTCTTTGATCTCCAGCAGCTCGTCCTTGATGATCTGCATCTGCATCGACTCGTTCTCGAGCACCTCCGTCAGATGGGCGATCAGCTTCATCAGCTCGTCACGCTCGGCGGTCAGCTTCCCGTGCTCCAGGCCGGTCAGCGCGCGCAGACGCATCTCGATAATGGCCGAAGCCTGGATATCGCTCAGCTCGAAACGCTCGATAAGGGTCTGCTTCGCGGCGTCGGGCGTCTGCGAAGCGCGGATGATGCGCACGATCTCGTCGATGTTGTCCTGCGCGATCAGCAGTCCCAGCACGATGTGCAGGCGCTCCTCGGCCTTGCGCTTGTCGTAGCGCGTGCGGCGGAGCACCACGTCGTGACGGTGCTCGATGAAATACTTGATCAGGTCGCGCATCGGAAGCATCTCGGGACGCCCTTTCACCAGCGCGATATTGTTCACGGCGAACGACGTCTGCAGCGGGGTGTTTTTGAACAGCGTGTTCAGCACCACGCTCGCCACGGCGTCCTGCTTCAGGATGATGATGATGCGCAGGCCGTTGCGGTCCGATTCATCGTTGATGTAGGAGATGCCTTCGATCTTCTTGTCGTTGATCATGTCGGCGATCTTCTTGATCATCTCGGCCTTGTTGATCATATAGGGGATCTCCGTGATGACGATGCACTCGCGGCCGCTCGGCGTATGCTCGATCTCGGTCTTGGCGCGCATCATCACACGTCCGCGGCCCGTCAGCATCGCCTCTTTCACACCCTCGTAGCCGTAGATGATACCGCCCGTGGGGAAGTCGGGACCTTTGACGTACTGCAAAAGCTCCTCACCCGTGATCTCGGGGTTGTCGACATAGGCGCAGCAGGCGTCCACCACTTCCGAGAGGTTGTGCGGAGCCATGTTCGTAGCCATACCGACAGCAATACCGCTGGCGCCGTTGACGATCAGCAGCGGGATTTTCGTGGGAAGAACCGTAGGTTCGGGGATCGTGTCGTCGAAGTTCAACGTCCAGTCGACAGTCTCCTTATCAATATCGGCCATCACCTCGTCGGTGAT
>ERZ773175.698-NODE-698-length-21003-cov-3.111657_pt1 | contig 21003 bp, 19 predicted proteins | sample MGYA00581004_ERZ773175 | MGnify/ENA primary metagenome ERZ773175 (study PRJEB29015, sample SAMEA2737834) | human gut metagenome | biome: human gut; feature: human-associated habitat; material: faeces | place: China | collected 2012 ...
TGTTGATCAAACCGCACAGGAACACCATGCACAGGGTTTCCTGCCACTTGAAGCCGAGGCCGAAGCACACGGTGTAGGTGAAGAACGCGTTGAGGCCCATGCCGGCGGCCTGCGCGTACGGAACGTTGGCGAACAGGCCCATCACGAGCGTGCCGATGATGGCCGCGATGATGGTGGCGAGGAACACGCCGCCCCACGGCATACCGGTCGAAGACAGGATCTGCGGGTTGACGATGATGATGTAGGACATGGCGAAGAACGTGGTCAGGCCGGCCATGATCTCCGTGGAGACGGTGGTGCCGTTCTCCTTGAGATGGAAGAATTTCTCCATTTTCTCTTTTCTCATCTTTCTTGGGTTGGTAGGCGCGTGCCATATGGTGGCGTGCGCCGGCGAGAATCGCGACTCGCCTGGGACATGCGTCCCTGAACAAAGCAAACGTAGCACCTATGTAAGTCATGGAAATTTCGTGCGATTGGTAAGGGGTTGCTTTTGCGGCGGCGCGACACGCCGGTCTGGATTAGTCCAAACGGGTCAGTAAATTACCCACTTGTAAACCACAGACCGTTGGTTGGAGCGTGCAAGCGCTCACGAAGTTTGGTTCGCCAAGCCAGCGCAGGTTGAAGAACATACGCCCACCAAGGGCTTTCCGCTTAGCGGTCGAATGTTGCTCTGCCTGCGTGCAGGGCTTTTTTTATTGCCCTGCGAGGTGTTCCGAATCTCACAGTCAACGGTTGACTAAGGAAGGAACGCCATGAAGAGGCCCGAAAAGGAAGCGGTGGTCGCTCAGCTTACGGACAAGTTCCGTAACGCCGACGCTATCTACCTGACCGAGTACCGCGGGCTTACCGTTCCGCAGATCTCTGAACTGCGCGAAAAGCTAGGCCGCGATACTTCCTACACTGTGGCAAAGAACACGCTCGTTCGCATTGCAGCCAAGGAAGCTGGCATCGAAGGTCTTGATGAACTTCTCGCCGGCCCGACCGCTGTGACCTTCGTGAAGGGTGACTTCATCGAAGCTGCGAAGACCCTGCGTGACTTCGCCAAGACCAACAAGGCACTGATCATCAAGGGCGGCTTCGCTGATGGCACCGTCTACGATGCTGAAGGCGCCAAGAAGCTGGCAGACCTCAAGTCTCGCCCGCAGCTGCTCGCCGAGTTCGCCGGCGACATCAAGGCTACGATGTCCAAGGCCGCGTACCTGTTCAACGCTCTGCCGACCAAGGCCGTGCGTACGATCGATGCGCTGCGCGAGAAGCAGGAAAAGGCTGCCTGATTTCGCTGCGGCTCGCCGCATGAATGAAGCAACCACAAAAAAGAAAAACAATTGTTTTAGGTGACGGCCACCTCTTCAATTCAGTCCGTCGCCAAGAATGAAAGGAAGCCATTATGGCTAAGTACACCAACGATGAGCTGCTCGAAGCTTTCGGTGAGATGACCCTGGTTGAGCTCTCCGAGTTCGTCAAGGCCTTCGAAGAGAAGTTCGACGTCGAGGCTGCTGCCCCGGTCGCCGCTGTTGCCGCCGCTCCGGCTGCTGGCGCTGCTGCTGAGGAAGAGAAGGACGAGTTCGACGTCATCCTCTCCGCCGTTGGCGACAAGAAGATCCAGGTCATCAAGGCCGTCCGCGCTATCACCAACCTGGGCCTGGCTGAGGCCAAGGCTCTCGTCGACGGCGCTCCGAAGGCTGTCCTGGAGAAGGCCAAGAAGGAAGACGCCGAGAAGGCCAAGTCCCAGCTCGAAGAAGCCGGCGCCACCGTCGAGCTCAAGTGATTCGCGCGGCTTCAAGCCGCAATCACCAAGCTGTAATGGAAACCCCGTTTGCCGTAAGGCAGCGGGGTTTTCCGCATATGGAGCATGACTCAGGCATGTTCTAAAATGGGGAATTAGGCGAAAGTTGTCAATTTATCGGTTCGGAATCCTTACTTTCGCGATGAATCATGACACAATGGCAGATAGTGTAGTGCGAAAGGAAGGCCGACAACGGTGAGCGAGGATCGACGAATGACGCGGCAGTGGACCGTCAAAGTTGACGGAAACAACGTGAAAACGCTTCATGACGGCGAAAGCGTGGAAATCGGGCGCAAACCGTTGCGCCCGCTGTCGGATGACGGGTTCGCTCGTCTCGACATCATGGATCCGGGCAAGTCCATGTCGAAAAGACATGCGGTCCTCTCCGTCGACAAGCAGGGCAATTGCTCCGTACGAGATCTGCATTCCACCAACGGCTCGTTCGTGGTGACGAATAACGGCCAACTGATGCGCCTGCCCGCAGGCGAGGACATCAAGCTGCCCATCGACTCGATGACCCTGCAGTTCGGCGACGTGCGTCTTACGCTCGAATCCGCATTCGAACACGATGACGAGGATGACGACGCCACCTCCGGTGTCTCGGATGATACAAGCCAGCCGGTTTCGAACCTGTTCGAATACGCGGTCTCCGACGAGGCTCCGCAGGAACCGGATGCAGCCGACATGTCCGTGGACGACATCCTCAATCTGCGTGCCGGCGAGCCGACGACGTTCTTCCACGCACGCAATGTCACCGACCGTGCCGATGCTCTGCACCAGGCGGAACGTCAGACCTTCACGCCGGAGCATGCCGACAAGCCGGAACTCGAAGATGCATTCCCCTCGGTCTCCTTGGTTCAGGAAACCGTCGTGGCCGCGGACAAGCCCCGCGACCTGTTCGCCGACGCCGCAGCGCAGGCCGAGGCTGAAGCTGAGATCGAGGCCGATGCGGCCGATTCCGCTGATGCGGCTGCGACCGATGCCGAGGTGGCTGCCGTCTCAACCGAGACAGCCGCTCGGCCCTTGGAAGCATCCCATGACGGTAACAAGAACAACCTGATTCCGGTGGACAAGCTGTTCAGCGCGCGCCCCAGCACGCCAATCGCCGTCGCTCTGCCCGACAGGAACGACACTGGCGATAACACAGGCAACGTTGACAAGGCTGACAATGCGGCTGACGCGTCCGCCCAGGAACAGACGCAGTCCGCCGAACAATCGCAGATGGCGGAACAGCCCACATCGGAAACTGCCGAACAGCAGCCCGCCGAACAGCAGTCGAAGCCGATGCACGCTACGCAGCCGCAGACGGAACAGCCGGGAACGGTGACCGCGGAAGACGACGACGAGCGGTTCCGCCCGCAAAACAGCCAATCGCAGCCCGCGCCGGACGAAACCGCCGCATTCAAGCCGATCTTCGAACCGGGATCGGTATTCGACCGTGTGTCCAAAGGCGGCCTCGCCAAGCAGGAGCAGACCATCGAGGTCGACGGCCTGACCTCCGATGACGCCAAACGCACGGATGATTTCACAGTGCAGTTCCAGATGGCGCGTCATCCGGAACTGTTGCCGTTCCTCGCCATGAACCCATCCCTATACGATGACCTGTACGCGTGGTTGGGCGCATTGGGCAACCAAGACATCGATGCGGCTTTGGCACACAATCCGGGATATGAGGAATACCGCAAGGCAGTAGGGAAGTGAGTCGGTATATGAGCGAAAACGAAGAGACGGCCACCGCGTTGGACCGTATCCGCGGATGGCGTGAGGAGTATCGCCTTGGTCTGGCACCATCCCCGCTTGAGGATGTGACGCAACTGAGCGCCCAGCTTGACCTGACGCATGCGCACCCATCGGGCATCGCGCAGCTGTTCGCCAAAGGACACGTCACCTTGGACTCGTTGTTCCGAGACAACGGCATGCTGCGCGCCGCGGGCAGGCGTGTGGAACGCGTGCTCGACGACCGTGACGCGAAAAGCCGTGTCAGCGGCGTCGGCGAACTCTCCTTGGTGGTCGGCGTGGCCATTTGGAAAGGCAACCAGATGCCGGTGCTCATGTATCCGGTCGAAGTGCGCAAGGAAGGCCGCAACATCGAGAACGGCACCGTCATCGCGTTCACCGGACGAGTGCGTCTGAACGCGGCCTTCGCCGCCGTGATGCGTGAAAACAACGTGACATTGGACGAGACCAAGCTCTTCGATGGTTCGAATTACGAAAGCGGCACCCCCGAAACGTCCGCGGTGTTCGCGGCCATCACAGCGCGCGCGTCCAGCGTTTTCCCCGATTTCGAAATCGAACGTCACATCATCCTCGGCTGCTTCATGGATCCGTCCTCGCAGATGCTGGTGGAAAGTCGCCAGATCATCAACCAGCTGTCCCAAGGCCCGACAGGCAACACCGTCCTGGACGCGCTCGCCGGGAACAAGGAAGCCGCGGACGCGCTGAAAGACGCGCAGATTCCCGAATACAGTCCGTTCGACGCCGATCCCCATGGCGAATACGAGATTGGCGACGTTGACAACACCGTCCGATACGCGGCGCAGCTGGCCGCATCCGGGCATTCGATTTTCGTGGACAGCGCGATCAGCGGCAACACGGCCGAACAGGCCGCGGCAATCGCCTCCCGTTGCGTGATGGGCGGACACAGCGTGCTGTACGTGCCGTGCGTCACCGACCAAAAGCGCCGTTTCATGCAGACGATCGCGGCCAACGAGATGAGCGGCCAATTGCTGGACATCGCCGATGACGGCGCCAATGCGGCAATCGACCGTCAGCTGATAGCCGCAGTCGGTTTCCAATCCGGCGTCGCGACTTCGCGTTTCGACCAGATTTCGGATGAGCTGGTGGGTGTGCGTTCCCGCCTGGCCCGCTATCTGGGCGACCTGCACGGCGTCAGCCAGGAATGGGGCGTGTCCGCATACCAGACCATCCAGAACCTCGCACAAATCGCCGTCCTGCCCACGCATCCGACCACGCATGTGCGTCTGGCCAAGCAGTCCGCCCATTCCATCGCGGACAAGATGGAGGAATGGGCCCAGAAGCTGTATCGCGCGGGAGAACTCGGCGAATACACCATCGGCGCGCAGGACACCGCCTGGTACAAAGCCTCCCTGTATTCCGAAGAGGAAGCGGTCAGCGCATACCAGCGTGTGGTCGAGCTGCTGCGCAAGGTGCTGCCCGCCACCCGCAAACAGGTGTCCAGCACCGTGCAGACCTGCGGCTTCCCGATTCCCACCACCGCGCAGGAGTGGGGACGCCAGGTCATGGTGCTCAAGAACCTGCGCCGCGTGCTCGACGTCTTCCAGCCGGAAATCTTCGAACGCGACATCGATTCCATGATCGAGGCCACCAAGCCCAAGGCCCAGCGCAAGGCCGAAGGCAGCTCCATGGGATTCTGGGAACGTCGCCGCCATATCAAGGAGGCCAAGTCGATGCTGCGCGTCGGCGCGCAGGTGGAGAACCTGCATGAGGCGCTGCTCGTGGTGGCCAAGCAGGCCGAACAGTGGCACATGTTCGTTCCTCACGGCGGATGGCCGGTGCTGCCCGCCAAACTCGACGACATCATCAACACGCAGGACCAGCTGACGAACGATATGACCGCGTTGAACGTGGCGCTCGCCACCACACCGCAGGGCGGCAATCTGGACACCGTCGACCTCAACCAGGTGGAAGAGCGTCTGAAGGCCCTGTATGACGACAAGCAGGCGTTGGATACGCTGCCGGAACGCGCCCGTCTGGAACGTGAGTTCCATTCGGCCGGTCTGGATGAGCTTGTGGCGGACCTGAGCAACCGCGGCGTGCCGAACGACGCCGTGGCCGGAGAACTGCAGCTGGCGTGGTGGACCACGGCTTTCGAAGACATCGTGAAGTCCTCCGCCATCATTTCCAACCAGGATGGCTCCGCCATGCAAAGCGCCGCCGACCGATTCACCCAGGTGGATGTCGAACACGTGCGTTCCATCGGACCGATGGTCGCCCAAGAGTCCGTACGCCGTCTGTGCGACATGCTTTTCTCCCGCACGCAGGAAGCCAATCTGCTGCATACCACGCTTGCCGGTTCCCGAAACGTGCCGTTGAACAGGCTGCGCAGGGAGCATCCGCAGATTTTGGCCGCGGCAAAGCCGATTCTGGTGGCAACGCCAGCCACGCTCGCTGCCATCACCGACCCGGCGCCGCTTGCCGATACCGTCATCATCGATACGGCCGCGCATATTCCGTCCATCGAGCTGCTCAGCATCATCGCCCGCGCGAAGCAGGTCGTGGTGATCGCGCACCGCAAGACCGTCACATCCGATGGCCTGCAGCGACTGATCGCACTGCTGCCAAGCGTGAAGATAACCGACAGGCCGGTTCGCCGTGCGCCGAAGCTCAACGCCTTCCTCGAATCGGAAGGATACGGCTCCGTGCCGTGCGATGTGGCGCGTGAAGGATACCAAGGCGAAGTCGCGTACCATTTCGTGCCGGACGCCAACGGTGTGCCGGTCATCAATTCCGGCCTGGTCGAATCGAGCCAGCAGGAGATCGACGAAGTGGTGAGCATCATCCGCAAGCGCGCGGCCGGTTTCACCATCGTTCCCGCATCGTATGTGCTTACCGTGGTGGCGCTCACGCACACGTTCCGCATCCGTCTGGGTGCCGAGCTCAAGTCGCTTGCCAACAAAGACAAGGCCATGGGCATGTTCCTGCGCCACGTGCGCATCGTGGACATCGTCGATGTGGCCGGCGCCCACGCCACCGACGCGATTCTTGCGATGTGCTACGCCAAGACCTCGCACGGCAGGCTGCTGCAGCAGTTCGGCGCGCTGGAATCCGACGGCGGCCGAGGCATGCTGCTGGACGCTTTGGCGGTACCGGACCGTCATCTCGACATCGTCTCGTCCTTCGCATCCGACGATATGGACGACGAGCGACTGCATCAGGATGGTCCGAAGGCGCTCAAAACCGTGCTGCGTTGGGCCGAACAGCTTGATGACAGCATGGTTCGCCCGGCGATCAAGGAGTCCGGAGAGAACGTGCTCTTCAACGATCTCGCCGAGAGGATCCGCGAACGCGGCTTGGACGTGGCCGTCGATTACGGTTTCGATGACGGACTCAAACTGCCGTTGGTGGTTGGTCTGAAAGGCGAGCCGTTCGCTTTGGCCGTGCTCACCGATGACGCGCAGTTCATGGGACTGCAATCCACCAGGGAACGCCATCGCGTGCTGCTGCAGGACATCGAATCGCTTGGCTGGTCGGTGATGACGGTATGGAGCGTCGGCGCGTTCGTGAACCCCGATAAGGAAGTCGACCGCATCGTGGCACGACTGGGAAGCCTGTACCGGGAGGAACGGTGAGCGCCGAGCATATCGAAAACGTCATGGAGCATGACGATTCGCAGACCCAGTCCGAGACGCACTCCACACCCAGTTATTCCGCCACGCGGCGGACCGCACGCAAGCATAAGCGCGTGGTCCGCCAAGGTACGGAACTGTTCGATGCCGATGGCGTCAAACTCGAACCTTCGGACGTGCTCACCAAGCGCCAACGCGAGGCGGATGACGACAAGCGCATCCTAAACGAGCTTCCGCCACATTGGGCGGTCTTCTCCGAACGCGGCCGCTGATACGTCCAGCCGGGGCCAGCTATCGATTAGGATTATCAGCCATTAATTGATGGTGGCGATGACCGCACTGTATTCCTGAACCCGCAACACGACGGCCGCCTCATTGGGCGGCATGGCGAACACCGCGATGGTATTGCCTTGCGCATCCTTAGCCGGTTTGCCGGTCAGCAGCGCTTCGGCGCAGATCGTGCGTAACTGCGCATCCACACCACCGTCCGGCATATCATTAGCCATGCCGGACGGCGTTTCCGTACCGTTCGGCATATCCGCGACATTCGGTGTGCCGGACTGCATCTCAGCATCTGTCATGGTGGCGCTGGAAAGTGTCACCTTGTCTCCGGGAATCAAACCGCCGGCCACACTTGCCAAACGCACTTCGATACTCGTATGGCCCTGCGGCACAACGGGGGACGCACGGGCCATGCCCGACATAAGCACATCGTGCGCGCCGATGCCCACCTGTGCGATCAGGCCGACGGCGTCGTCAAGCGTATGGAAGGCGTTGCTCAGCGAGCCATCGCTCGGCGCCTCACGTAACTCCACGTCTTCGCGTGTGATGGCCGTGCCTTTGGCGACATTCCGCACCACGACCACAATAGGCTGCGTGGCGATGGCTGCGCGTACGCATTGCAGCGTGGCGAATACCGTCAGGCCAGCGCACAATGCGGCGAGGAACCGATGCAGGCGTGCGTTGCTTCGTCTGGCTTCCAACGATGCGGCAGTCGAACCATGACGGTCTCGTTGCAGACGCGTCGTGCGCGCGGTCCGTCCTTCCGAAGCCGTCGATGTGCGCAAACTCGAATGTGGCCGGCGGTCCATCAAGGAATGAAAAAAGGTCATCATGCATGCATGATGACCTGATTGTTATGACCACGGCAAGCGGAATCCGGGGTTGTGGTCGGAGAATGGGAGTTATCCACAATCTCCGGCGTGTCGCGTTGGATTCCGCGCCTGTGGGTCACTTGGATTTGTCGGTGCGGTAGAAGCCGGACCCCTTGAACTCGATCGGCACCGCGGAATAAACCTTGCGGACCTGCTCCTCGCCGCATTCCGGGCATACGGTGATCGGATCGTCGGTGAACGACTGCTGCTCGGTGAAGTCGTAGTTGCAGTTCTTGCAACGGTAATGGTAAGTAGGCACGATATCCTCGCTTTACGCACAATCCCAAATTTCTTAACGGGACATATCCTAGTACGTTCCCTGAGACGGCCCCGCAACCGTCCTATCCTCGGACATCGGCATAACCATCCGGCGTGAGCACGCCGTCGACGGGAATATCATGCGGCTCATGCGGCACGGTCTCGTCGGTCGGCTCCCAAGGCCAGCAAACGGCGACCACGCGCGCGGTGCTGCTACGATGCTCCAAAGCGCGGTCGTACCAACCGCCGCCGCGCCCCAATCGGAAACCATGTTCGTCCACAGCGAACGCTGGCACAATGATCAGCTCGGCCGAAGTGAGAACTTCCGGTCCTTCCGCTGCGTTTTCCGGCTCCTGCGGGCGATGTGTGTTGATGGAACCATCAGCATTGCGCTGGTCGCGCAGATCGTCAAGACCGTTCAGCTCACTCCAGCCGACTTCCATGCCAGCACCCAGACGCGGCACCAAAACACGGCAATCCGTGTCGAACATCGCTTCGAGCAACGGCATCATCGATATTTCACTGCCCATCGAGGCGAAGGCCGCGACGGTCGATCGCGGTCGAATCAACGACGCTTCCAATGCGTGTTCGGCAAGCAGCCGTCCCGCTTCGCGACGCTGGTCGGCGGACGTCCGCTTTCGTCGTTCGATCGCAGCCGCGCGCCAATGCCGTTTCAGCTCGCGTTGTTGCTTATACATGTCCATATCGTTCGTTGTACCACGGTTCGATTGCGTGGAAAACGGAACATGGGGTATGGGTGGGGCACAATGGAAGGGTGACGATTTTGCAATCCTTGAGCGACATGATGCGTCGTCCGGGGAATAATTCCTTTGAAATGCCGGAATTCATCCAATCGCACAGCATGCGCGTCCCGGTGAGTCTGCGCCCGTTGACGGGTGCCGACTATGACGAGTGGAACGAGGTTCGCTGGCGCAACGATGCCTGGCTCAAGCCGTGGGAATCCGGCGATCCGCTGCACGGCGCGCCCATCACCTACAAGGAATGGATGAAACAACTGCGGCGCAACGAACGGGCCGGTACCGGTGCCGTGTTCGCCATCGAACAGCATGGCCGTATCGTCGGGCAGATCTCGTTGGGCGCGATCTGCTACGGCGCGATGCGTTCCGGCGTGGTCGGCTATTGGGTGGACGAGCGTTGCGCCGGGCGTGGCTACGCGCCGATGGCGGTGGCGCTGTTGGCGGATTGGGCCATGTTCGACCCGACCGGACCTCGACTGCATCGCATGGAAATCGACATTTTGCCGGAAAACAAGCGGTCCCGTGCCGTCGCACGCAAGGTCGGAGCAACGTTGGAGGGGGTACGGCGCGCGTATATGTACGTCAACGGCCAATGGCGCGATCATGAAAGCTACGTATTGATGGCCGAGGACGCGCCAAACGGTTTCACCGCGCGTCTGATGACAGGGAGTTCACCCTCCTGATTCGACACGCCGGGGAGGACTCGCCTCGAATGTCGGAATGTCACCTATTCTTATGACATATGGGTTATGAATCGTTAAGCACGGTGGTCGTGCTTGCGATCGTTGTCATCCTGATGCTCATTTGGTTGCCCAGACGGACGATTAAAGGCATGAAGAGGGTGATCGAACATCGCGAGGACCGCTTTTCACCGTCGTTGCATCTGGTGGATGCCGACAGCGGAACGCGATTTTCCGATGAGACCGTCGCGGCAGCGAAAGGGGTACTGATGCAGTCCACAGAGGCGCACAAAGGCGCAACATCCGAAGAACGGATCGCGGAAATTCGCGCCCTTCGTCACGCCGCGGTCCGCAGGAGGCGCGCCATCGCCGTCTCATTGCTGACAATCACGGTCGTTGTGCTGGTCTGTGCGTTCGCACTGCACTTCAGCCCGCTGTTCGCGCTCATTCCGGCCGCGTTGCTGGCCGCGGTGCTCGCGTTGGGTGTGCGTGCGTCCAAGCAGGCCGTGGCGTGGGAGCGGAAGGTCGCCAGATACCATGCCAAGGTGAAGAAGCGTGCCGCCGCCGAACGCAAACGTGCGCAGGCGGAGCAGGCGGAACGTGCCAGACTGCGCGCGCAGGAGCTGGCCGAGGCCCGCAAGGTCGCCGACGAGCAGTTGAAGACCGATGTCGTTTCCGAGGGGGAGATTCGCCAGGCGATCGCCCGCGGCAAGGCCGATCGGGACGCCGCGGTGAAACGGCGCAAGGAAGAGATGTCTTCCAAGAAAGAGACGCAGACTGCCGAGAAGGCCGTCGACCAGACAGCCGAACGTGCGGATGCCGCGCCCGCTGACGTCAAGGAAGTGGGACTGTCCATCCACGATGAGCGAGGCAATATGGCCGAAGAAGCCAAAACCGTTGCCGTCAAGTCCACGCAGGACTTGATTTCCTTCTCGTTGGGTGCGCCTCGCGACGGTGCCGACGTTGAGGTGGATGCTCCGGAAAGCATGGAGATCAAATCCACCAAACAAGTGGCCAAGGCCGTGCCCGTCGAAACGCCTTCCGACGAAGCTGAGCCGTTGATTCCGCCAAGCGACGCAATGGGCAGCATGGATGCCGATGAGGCCGCCGCCCGCGTGGATGAGGGCGTGCACCTCAGAGAGGTCGACGTTCCGGGATTCCACGATGCCGAAGTACGTGCCGATGTGGAGGCTCCGGATGTGACTTCGGACTCCCTAGGCACCGGCCTGGAGGCCATTCTGGCCCGTCGTAGCGCCTGACGAAACGCTTGAACCGTTTTTTACAAAGCCTGGAACCGCATGGTTTCAGGCTTTTTTGATAATTTCTCTCAGAGCGTTAGCACTCGAGTTGGCAGAGTGCTAATAATCGCGCTAGGATAAGTCACAGCGCGAAAGGACGACGCCGTAAGTGATCGTCAGCCTCTTGCTAGCGGGTCCCGGCGCGGTAAGTATCGATTTCTCTTTAGAAAGAGGAGGTCCACAGTGTCGATCTCACTCACACCGTTGGAAGACAAGATCATCGTCAAGCAGGCGGAAGCCGAGACCCAGACCGCTTCCGGTCTGTTCATTCCGGACAATGCCAAGGAGAAGCCGCAGCAGGGTGAAGTCCTGGCTGTCGGCCCGGGCCGTCGTAACGACGCCGGCGAGCGTATCCCGGTCGACGTCAAGGTCGGCGACAAGGTGCTGTACTCCAAGTACGGCGGCACCGAGGTGCACTACCAGGGCGAGGATTACCTTATCGTCTCCGCTCGTGACATCCTGGCCATCCTCGGCTGAGACTAGCGCGTAGCTGTCGAAACCCCGTTTCCCGTATATTGCGGTTCGCAAGGCTCGGGAGGCGGGGTTTCTGCGTTGTTCGGCGCCGATTTGCGTAAAACGTTGGAATTTCAACGATTTGGGCCGTTTTTGGCTGTCGCGACACGCCGTATTTGCATAAGTCGGCCGGTCTGTGGCATACTAAACGGGTTGCCGGTTGGGGTTCAACCAAACAGGCAGCACGGCGGATTTCCCAAGCGGTCAAAGGGAACTGACTGTAAATCAGTCGCCTCGTGCTTCAGTGGTTCGAATCCACTATCCGCCACGCCTCGATAGCTCAGTGGTAGAGCACTTCCTTGGTAAGGAAGAGGTCGTGAGTCCGATTCTCACTCGAGGCTCTCATGGCGGGATAGCTCAGCTGGCTAGAGCGTACGACTCATAATCGTAAGGTCAAGAGTTCGAGTCTCTTTCTCGCTACAAAGGTCGACGGAACGTCGGCATAGCAACGAACCACAAGAGGTGAACTAAATGGCAAGCAAGAGCGCCGACATTCGTCCGGGCATCACGCTGGCATGCACCGAGTGCAAGGAGCGTAACTACATCACGACGAAGAACCGCCGTAACACGCCGGATCGTCTTGAGCTGAAGAAGTTCTGCTCCCGCTGCGGCAAGCAGACCGTGCATCGCGAGACCCGCTGAACGAGTTCAAAGCTTTATGAAACCCGACCAATATGGTCGGGTTTTTTGTTTTCTTTCAACCTTTTCTTGACACCTTTCCAACTGCCTTCCCCGCACGCTAAGCTAAGCATCATGACCAATTTCGCAGATCTCACGACCATCGCCGTAGGTGGACCAATCGCATCCTTTATCGAACCGACCTCGCGTGTCGGCGTTATCGAAGCCGTCGAGGATGCCGACGCCAAAGGATTGCCGCTGTGCGTGATCGGCGGCGGATCCAATATGCTCGTGGCCGACACGCCGTTCGATGGTGTCGTGGTGCGTGACGCGCGACACGCCGTAAGCGTGCTTGATGAGGCGGCTCCCGTCGAAAACGGCGAAAAAATCGTGCATGTCAACGCCGAAGCGGGTTGCAATTGGGATGATTTCGTCGACTACTGCGTCAACTTCGGCTTGGAGGGCGTGGAAGGACTTTCCGGCATTCCAGGCACTGTCGGCGCGTCGGTCGTGCAGAATATCGGCGCATACGGCCAGGAAGTCGCATCCAGCGTCGAAAGCGTGGAGGTCTGGGATCGCAAAAACAAGCAGACCAAGGAGCTCACCAATCAGGAACTTCATTTCGGCTATCGCATGAGCGCGCTCAAAGCGAGCATGTACAGCGCTCCGGCAACGCCTGCGGCCGACTTCTTCCCGACACCGCGCTACGTGGTGTTGTCCGTTACTTTCGCGCTGCATCACAGCGAAACCGGCGTAGTTGGCTACGGCCAGCTCGCCAAAGCATTGGGCGTGGAAGTGGGCGACCGTATGGCGACCGCGGATATTCGCAACGCCGTGTTGAAAGTACGCGCCTCCAAAGGCATGCTTGAAGATTCCCATCGATATCTGACCGAAGCCATGCGAGGCACCAAAAAGAGCGAACTGGTCGCCATCGCGCATGACGCACAGCGCACGCAGACAGGCAACGATGAACCCGACTACAATCGCCACAGCTGCGGCAGCTTCTTCATGAATCCGATTCTCACCAAAGAACAAGCGGCAAAGCTTCCCGAAGACGCTCCACGATTCGACGCGACCTTGCCGGATGGCACGCCGGGCGTCAAAACATCCGCGGCATGGCTTATCGATCATGCGGGATTCCATAAGGGCTACAAAACCAGCGGAAATGCCGCAGCGGGGCTTTCGACCATGCATACGCTGGCATTGACCAACCGCGGCGGAGCCACAGCTGCAGATATCGCGGAACTTGCCAAAACCGTGCAGGATGGCGTTGAACGGGCATTCGGCATTCGTCTCGTTCCCGAACCGGTCGTCATCGGCATGAGCCTTAAGTAAACGTAAGAACGAAGGGAGAAGGGAAACGCAATGAACGTATTACGTAAGAAATCCGTCGAGCAGACGCTGGCGGAAACAGAGGAGTCGGGGCGCTCCCTGAAACGAGACCTGACCTGGTGGGATTTGGCCATTATGGGCGTGGCCGTGGCCGTCGGCGCGGGTATCTTTTCCATCGGCGCGCAGGCGGCAGCCTTCCATGCGGGTCCGGCCGTGATCATCAGTTTCCTCATCGCCGGCGTGGTATGCGGTGCGGCCGTAATGTGCTACGCCGAATTCGCGTCCATGATTCCGGTTGCGGGATCCGCCTACACCTTCACCTACACCACCGTCGGTGAGATCGTCGCGTGGGTGATCGGCTGGGATTTGATCCTTGAAATGCTGATGGCAGGCTCCGTCGTCTCCAAATATTGGGGCGTCTATCTCAACGATTTCTTCCGACTTGTCGGATGGAATATCAATACCAACGTCACCATCGGATCATTCAATTTCGATTTCGCGCCAATCATCGTCGTAGCTTTCTTCACGGCACTGCTGGTGTGCGGCACGAAAATCGGCGCACGGGTCGACGGCGCGCTTACCATGCTGAAAATCGCCATCGTGCTATTCGTGGTAATCGTCGGATTCTTCTACGTCAAGGCCGAAAACTTCACCCCATTCATTCCGCCGAGCGAACCGGCGACCGCCACCGGATCCGGCTTGGCCGCAACCATGGAACAGCCATTATGGCAGTGGGCCACCGGCATGACCCCCAGCATTTACGGCATTGCCGGCATCATCTCCGGTGCCGCGCTCGTGTTCTTCGCGTTCCTCGGCTTCGATGTGGTCGCCACCACCTCCGAAGAGACCGTCAATCCGAAGAAGAACGTTCCGCTGGGTATAGGCGTGGGCATGGGACTGATCATCGTGCTTTACACCCTCGTCGCCATCGTCACCACCGGCATGGTCTCCTACAAAGACCTCGCCAAGCAGAAAGATCCGTCGCTTGCCACGGCATTCGAAATGGTCGGCGCTGACTGGGCCGCCAAAATCATCAGTTTTGGCATTGTGATCGGCCTGGCCACCGTGGTCATGGTGCTGCTGCTCGGCCTGACCCGCGTGGTGTTCGCCATGAGCCGAGACGGCTTGCTGCCGCGCTCGCTCAGTCACACGGGCAAGCACGGCACTCCAGTGCGTCTGCAGATTGCCGTCGGCGTGGTCATGGCACTCATCGCAGCCAGCTGCAACGTCAGTATCCTTGCCGACATGGTGAACATCGGCACGCTGTCCGCGTTCATCATCGTGTCGGCCGGCATCCTGTGGATGCGCAAGACCCAGCCGGACGCGCATCGTGGCTTCCGTGCGCCGGGCGTGCCGTTCACGCCAATCTGCGCCATCATCTTCTGCCTGATTCTGATCTTCGGTTTGAATTGGGAGACGTGGGTGCGTTTCGCCGTGTGGTTCGCGCTTGGACTGGTCGTGTATTTCACGTACAGCCGCAAGCATTCTCAGCTTAACGAGCCGGGACTGTTCTAATCATCCCTTCATATGGAAAAGGACGTCTCCCGCAGTTTTACGGGAGACGTCCTTTTTTCTACGTTTCTATGTATGCGCAATCACCATTCGTGACGCTGGTAGGCGATACGCGTGGTATCGGTGGGGCGGTCAAGCAGTTGGATCAGGCCGCAGCGGGCGAATCCGTTCGATTCGAGCACGTGCTGCATGGCCTTGTTGTTCGGATGCGTGTCGGCGCGCACGTTGCCGTAATGTTCGATGCACCAGTTGATGCAGTCCTTGGCCGCGCCTTTGACGATTCCCGACGAGGCGATGCGGTGGATGGTCACATACGAGTCGCCGTCCAGCCAGGCGCCGTCGATATGCGCGTAGGTGGGATCCTCGCCCGTGCACAGGGCGAACTGGGCGAGCACACGCTCCTTGCCGTCAGCCTCGTCCACCAGCAGCATGGTGCGCTGCTGGCGAATGTCGTCAAGGATCACTTCCTCACGTGGGAACGTGTTTCCCCATTGCGTGGGATTCCCGTTGGCCGCCATAAGCTCACGCGCATGCTGGTAGATTTTCAGCATGACAGGCAGATCATCCATGGTGGCACGACGGAACCGACGTTCGGAAGTGGTTTCGCTCAACCCTTTCACCTCAATTCGACTGTGTACCTCTCTCAAGCATTCCAGCCGTCCAAACTACCACGCCCACCGCACAGGCATGGTAACGCTCACACAAGGCGGCGTTCGAACGGGTCGGAGCTGATGCCCTTGGCGAGAATATCCTTGCACCATTCCTTGGCGGTGAACAGGCTGTGGTCACGGTAGTTGCCGCAGCTTTCGATGGTGGTTGCCGGCACGTCGTCCCATGTGGCCTCGTAGGCGATGAATTCCAACGATTCCTTCAATGCGCGAGCCACATCCTCGGTGGAATGCTCGCCCCACGTCAGCAGGTGGAAGCCTGTGCGGCATCCGAACGGCGAGCAGTCGATGTAACCGGGGATGCGTTCGCGCAGCAGCACCGCGATGGTGTGTTCGATGGTGTGCAGTCCGCCGGTCGGAATGGCGTTCTCGTTCGGCTGCACCAATCGCAGGTCGTAGTTCGAGATCACGTCGCCGTGGGGGCCGGTTTCCGTATCGATGTAGCGCACATACGGCGCCTTTACTTTGGTGTGGTCCAATTGGAAGCTTTCCACCACCGGCTTGTCTTCCGCCATGTTCTGTCCTTTCGTTGTTGTGTTCACATTCCACTATTCACGGTTCGCGGGCTCAACGTCAACCGTCGTGCCATGCGTGTCGGTTATGGCCGGTTCAAGCCTCGTCGCCGGAATCCTCCCGAATCGCGGCCATGAACCGTTCGCCGTACTGTTTGAGCTTGCTTTCCCCCACACCGTTGACGGCAAGGAACTGGTCGTCAGTGATCGGCTTGACCCGTACCATGTCACGCAACGTCTTGTCGGAGAACACGATGTACGGCGGTTTGCCGAGTTCGCGCGCGATGTCCAGTCGCAGCGCACGCAGCTTCTGGAATAGCGCCTCGTCGCCGTCATCCGGCACGTACGATCCGACAGCGGGAGTGGACACGTCGGGCGTTCGACGCGCACGGGCGCCAGCACGTTTGATCTTCTTGATGTCGTAATGGAATTCGGGTGCGACCGTTTCCGCCGCACGGGGTCCGAAGCCGACGATCGGCAGGCGTCCTTCCGCGATCGTCAGGAAGCCGTCGGTGGCCATCTGGCTCAGCACGTCGCGGATGCGCGCTTCCGGCACTTCGTCGAGCATGCCGAACGACGGCAGGCTTTCGGGGTTGAGATAGCTTAGATCCTGTGCCTTCGAGCCGCGCAGCACCTTGACGATTTTGCCGCTGCCGACATGCTGGTTCACATCGTGCACGCAACGGCTGATGGCTCGGGCGATGTCGGTGACGTCGATGGTTTCGAATGTGTGCTCGCAGTTGGCGCAACCGCCCACGCATTTGCCGTCCGTTTTCGCCGCCGCGCCCGCGGTTTCGCCGAAATACCGGGTCATGTACGCGTGCAGGCAGTCCGTGGTACGGCAGTAGCCGACCATCGCGTCGAGCAGCCGGCGTTTCGACGCGCGTACGGCCTCCTGCTCTTCGGGAGTCAATCGTTCGTTTTCGTAATCCGAATCGAGCAGCCGGCGGCGGGTGACGATGTCCGATTCGTTCCACAACAGCGTGCAGCGGCTTGGTTCGCCGTCTCGTCCCGCGCGGCCCGCCTCCTGGTAGTACGCTTCGATGGATTCGGGTATGTTGTGGTGGATGACGAACCGCACGTTGGATTTGTCGATGCCCATGCCGAACGCGTTGGTGGCCACGACCACGGGCACACGGTCGGTGACGAAATCGCGTTGCGCCTTCTCTCGTGCGTCGGCGCTCATACCGCCATGGTAGGCGACGGCGATGGTGCCGATATCCGACACATCCGCACCCCCTGCGGCACGCAATTCGGCGACGGCGCTGTTAAGCGATTCGGCGAGCGCTTCCGTTTCCTTGCGCGTGGCGCAGTAGACGATGCCGGATTCGTCCGGATGGCTGGCGATGTAGGACGCCACCCAGGATGCTTTGTCTTTGCGTGGCATGCTGATGACGTCGAAATACAGGTTCGGCCGGTCGAAACCGGTGACGGTGATGGACGGTGTGTGCAGGCCCAGAATCGAAACGATGTCGCGGCGCACGCGTTCGGTGGCGGTGGCGGTGAACGCGGCGACCGTTGGACGTGTGGGCAGTCCGGCGATGAATTCGCCGATGCCAAGATATGAGGAACGGAAGTCCTGCCCCCATTGGGAGACGCAGTGCGCTTCGTCGACGGCGACGAGCGAGATCGGCACACGGACGGCGAAGTTGCGGAATCGTTCGGTTTCCAAACGTTCCGGCGCCACGTACAGCAGTTTGATCTGGCCGGAGAGCGCCTGCGCGAAGACGAGATCCTGTTCGTCCGGCGTCTGAGTGGTGTTGATGAACGCGGCCGGAAGGCCCACGTCGTTCAGGGCGTCGACCTGGTCGCGCATGAGTGAGATCAGCGGCGAGATGACGATGGCGACGCCCGGCAGAATCGCTGCGGGAATCTGATAGCAGATGGATTTGCCGGCGCCGGTGGGCATGACGCCAAGCACGTCGTGTCCGGTGAGGATGGCCGAGACGATGCCGGATTGTCCAGGACGGAACGAATCGTAGCCGAAATAGCGGTTCAGCGCCTCCAATGCGCGGGGGTCTACGGAATCGGCGGAATCAACAGCTTGCGTCATGGTTTCCAAGTGTAGCAATGCCGTGCGTTGACCGCGGAGAGCGAAACGGCCGGCGCGGGTCTTGCCCATGCCGGCCGTTTCATGCTTCTATCGGAAATAGGGAATTCAGATCTGGCGGAACGCCTGCTCCAGGTCGGCGATCAGATCGTCCGCGTCCTCAAGGCCGACGGACAGGCGGATCAGGTTGGCGGGCACTTCGAGCGTGGTGCCGGCCACGGAGGCGTGGGTCATGGCGCCCGGATGCTCGATCAGGGATTCCACGCCGCCCAGGGATTCGGCCAGGGTGAACACTTCGGTGGCTCCGGCGAACTTCTTGGCCGCTTCGAAACCGGCGGCGATCTGGATGGAGATCATGCCGCCGAAACCGCCGTGCATCTGTTCTGCGGCGATCTCGTGTCCCTTGTGGGTTTTCAGTCCGGGGTATGCCACAAAGCTGACGCCTTTTACTGTCGTGGCCCGGGTGGGATTCGAGGCCTGGATACCATACGCGTTCCACTTCGGGGCGGGTTTCGAGCCACTGGGCCACTTTCATGGCGTTGCGGCTGTGCTGCTTGACGCGCAGGTCGAGGGTTTTGAGGCCTCGGATGTCAAGCCAGGAGTCGAACGGGGAGGGCACCGCGCCGGCCGCGTTCTGCAGGAAGGCCACCGCGTCGCGTGTTTCCTTGTCGTTCAGGACCACCGCGCCGCCGACCACGTCAGAGTGGCCGCCGATGTACTTGGTGGTGGAGTAGACGACCACGTCGGCGCCGTCTGCGAGCGGATGCTGCAATACCGGGGATGCGAAGGTGTTGTCCACGACCACTTTGGCGCCGTGCGCGTGCGCCACGGCCGCGGTGGCGGCGATGTCGGTGATGTTGAGCAGCGGGTTGGACGGGGTTTCCACCCAGATGTACGCGTACTGCTTCTTGGCGAGCGCGGCTGAGACGGCGGCCGTGTCGGTGATGTCCACCACGTCGAGGCCGATGCCCCACGGCACGAACACCTTGGACAGCAGACGGTAGGTGCCGCCGTACACGTCGTTGCCGAGCAGGATGTTGTCGCCGGGCTTCAGGGTGGAGCGCAGCAGCACGTCGATGGCGGCAAGTCCGGAGGAGAAGCTTAACGCGTATTTCGCGCCTTCCACGGCGGCGAGCTGCTCGTCGAAGCTGTTGCGGGTCGGGTTGATGGAACGGCTGTAGTCGTAGCCGTTGCGCAGGCCGCCGACGCCGTCCTGCTTGAAGGTGGAGGTCTTGTAGATGGGGGTGACCACGGCTCCGGTGGTCGGGTCGGGTTCCTGGCCTGCGTGGATGGCGCGGGTGGCGAGAGCGGTGGCGTTGAGGGCTTCGGTGTTGGTCGAGATGGTCATGATGGGAACTCCTTGGAAGTATCGGATGGTTTGGGTCGTTCGGATGATGGGCATTGGTTTCAAAGGTGCAATCGGGCTGCCGGACAGTCGTTTGACGGTCTTTTACAGGTACTGTTCGGCGAGGCTGGGCTTGGTGGTGCGTTCCACGACGTCGGCGAATCCGTTGGCTCGCATCCAGTCGTCGTTGAAGATCTTCTCCATATAGCTGCGGCCGGAATCGGGCATCAGCACCACGCAATGGGTCTGCTCGCCGGTCTCCCGCACCACATTGCGGTAGATGGTATCCGCACTGGGGTGCCCGCCCACGGCATCCTCGGCGCAGACGTTCCAGTCCACCCACTGCCAGCCGCGCTGCTCTACCTCGGTTTTCAGCTGCGGCATCAGCCCCTTGCCACCGTAGCGGCGGCTCACGGTGTTGGTACTGCCGCCCGGGAAGCGCAGATACCGCAGACCGTCGGCCCGGACGTAAGGGGAGAGGCGTTCCTTTAACAGGTCGATGTCCTTCCAGTAAGCGTCCGCGCTCTGGTAGATGTCGCTGTACTCGTGGGAGGCGGAGTGGAGCGCGATCTGATGTCCGGCGGCAGCAGCCTCAGAGATGAGGGGAAGATATTTGTCGTTGTTGCCGGTGGCGACTACAAAGAAGGTCGCCTTTACTCCGGCACGGTTCAGCGCGGACAGAACGTCCGGCGTCGTCTTGCTGGGGCCGTCGTCGAAGGTCAGACAGACCCACTTCTCGGGCATCGGCTCCGGCTCCGGGGACGTTTCTACGGAGGACGCCGAGGCAGGGGAGACGAAGCTTTCGTCCGGCACCGGGGTCAGGTCGCTCTCCCGGCAGCCTACGGGCGGCTCTGCGCCGCAGAATATCCCCAGTCCGAACCCCGCCGCCGCCCCGACAGAAAGCAGCAAAAGGCTCCACAACAATCTTTGATGTTTGCTGGATTTGAAAAAAGTCATTTTCAAAAACCTCCTTCTTAAGTCATTTCTGCACGGAAACTCCATTTACAAGATATGAATGGCAAAAAAATCTATGAAAACGCTTGACATCGCCGGGGGAGTATGGTATTATACTTGAGCAGTCAGCGATACGGCTTAGACCTCAAGGCCGAGAGAAATCAAGATTGCATCAAAACTTCATATGCGAGGGTGGCGGAACTGGCAGACGCGCACGTTTGAGGTGCGTGTGGTTTAT